>ERZ724505.255-NODE-255-length-37279-cov-7.273479_pt1 | contig 37279 bp, 49 predicted proteins | sample MGYA00376038_ERZ724505 | MGnify/ENA primary metagenome ERZ724505 (study PRJEB28724, sample SAMN07190884) | wastewater metagenome | isolation source: effluent of sewage treatment plant in Hong Hong | place: Hong Kong | collected 2016-03-17 ...
TTTTACCTTGCACCTCACAACCTGCGAACGACCTACCATCCAACAACCACGAACAGGATCCCATGTTGGGTGACCAATGATCCGAGCGACGGAAAATATACTCACCTTCATACCAATATTCACTACCTGAGTCCGGCGACGTATAGTCAGGCAGCCGATTTGGTAATTCATCGGCTTCAATGCTTTTAAAATTACCAAATGTTGAATATTGAAAATCTTTCAAAGTGACGACGGCATTGTTCAATGTCGTATCAGTACGCCGCAAACGATCCGACAAAGGATCTCGCACACTTTTTAAGACAGCATTACTCATATTTTGAACCCCTGAAACGTCATTTCTTTGTTGCTTGCTCGCTGAGCACGTTTACCCAGTACCGAAAACTCAACTCCCGAGCGTCCGTCACGGTGTTTTTCCGCAACGGCAACCAATTCATCAACGCGCACGACAGTATCTACATTGAATGCAAGGGTAGGGAAGGCGGAATGAGTCTTACCGTCTTTTGTAGATTGTCCAACGAATACAAAACTAACCTTTGGAAATTCTTCCCAAAGCTCCATGAGCAAATCTTCTGATCCTCCTTTAAGGCGATTAATACTATCAATCACCACAAATTCTATGTCATGATTTTTAGTCAGTACGTTGCGGATTCCTGTGAAATCAAGCTTATCATTGAACGTGATCTTACGTGCATTAATATTGAGGCGAGCTACTGCCGCTCCTAATCGTCCAGACTGGATTTTTTCTTCTGTCAGTACGTGCAAAGTCTTGCCGATTCTGCTCAAATCTTCTGAGAACATTAACGAAAGCGACGACTTCCCTGAGCCCTGCAATCCCCATATCAACGCCCGGAATGGACGTGCAATTTTATCTAATAATTCTCGAGTTCTGTTAAGTTGAAGATAATTTGGGCGTATAGTTGCAATACTTTTAGCATCATAATAACCAAGGTCTTGGGGTGTAAGGTCAGGTACTTGCTCTGACATGTCTGCATCCTCTATTGTTTGTAAAGTTTCGGTAGTGCTTGGCTCTAAGTCGTCTGCGGCTACCAGACCGCTTAAATCGTCCTGGAGTGCAGAGTATTTCCGGTCCTTGGGTAAGAGCTTGCCGCCACGTTCGACAATTTTACCATCCTGTTCGTTATCAACGATAATGTATCCGTCTGTTTTCTTGATGATTTCCCGTATAGGAGCTTCGCCATTCTCGAAAATCTCGTCAATCACAAATTGAGGAACATAACGCCCGGAGCGTCTGTAGCGTTCACGAACGCGCTTTTCAGAGGTTTCTTTGGTGACCTTGATATAGATCACGAACACTTGATAGCCGTAGCTTTTCAGGCGCTCGATGAGAGGGATGTAATTCTTCGATTTGTTCATCGTGCCATCGAGAATTATATCATACTTGCACTCAGTAGCGTGTAATTTGTCAAGTACTCGATTGTAAATATCCTTTACTTCTGACTGAGTAGCATTGGCATTCCATCCTTTGTACTCCGGCAAGTAATCTCGGAATGAATCGATGTCAATCTTGACAAGGTTATCGGTTGTCAGATATGATCGGAATTTCTTCAAAAATGTAGATTTCCCGGAGCCGGACGCGCCGCCGGTGAGAATTGCAATCGGCTTATCACGCCGGATACAGTGAGCACCTTTCATAATATCATCAATGATGCGATTGTGCAGCTCCCAGCGCTCTGTGACATAATCACCCTCTTCATCAAGCCACAGCGACTTTGTGTCCGGCTGGGCTGCTATGCACTCCTCCAGTTGCTCGATGCACTCTGGAGTGATGCAGTACTCGCCGGACTCAGTACGTGGAGGACAAACCGGAAATTTTTCATTCAATCCAAACAAAGTAGATTCGGACGCTCTTACTGTGCTCAATCGTTCGTTTTTGGTCAGTACTTCACGCGAATATAGTCGTTCTGCTTTTAACACCTGATCTTGATACTTACCAAGTACTTTGTCAACCGTTTCCTGCGGAATATTCTCACCGGCCTGACGTTTCTTTTCGATCTCCATTACTCGCTTGTGGAGTTCTGCTTGTGCTTTGACCATATCTTTTCGGGCTTCCTCAATTCGCTGATCAAGTTCATGCTCCGTCTCAGATCGAACTTTTAGATTGGCAAAGTTTATCGGAGTATCATCAGTTTCACCACCGAAAAACTTACGATCGAGAACTCCTTCGACAAAAGCGGAGAATTCTTGGTACGAATTGAATTTCTTGCCGAATTTTTTAAAATTCTCAAACGCAAACTTATAGATTTCATTCTCTTGAGAATTTGTCAAGTCCGGGTAGTTCTGTTTTATCTTGCCTGTCCACGTTGCGAGCGTACTGACGGTTTTCGCATCATCCGTATCCGGGTTTGGAAATGAATTGAGCGCAAGGAGCGCATTCCCCGTAGGACTTAAAAACGACAAAAAGTAGGCACTGGTGCATTCCATGCCATATTCAGACTTACACCTTGCTTTCAGTTCTGTTTCATTATGACCACGCTCCCGGAGTGAACGTATATATTTCGCATTTTCCTGCGGCAGTTGTCGCTGATGCGCGGCGTTATCGATTTTCCCAAAATCTTCCGCTTCTGTACCGGTTCCGGTAAACCATACCGCCGGAATTGTTTTGCGCCCCATCCGCTTCATAGCTTCCAATCTATGATGACCGGCGATCAGCGTAGTACGTCCCTGCTCATCTTTCCACAGCGTTACGGGCTTGAATTTGATTGGATTGTAGTTTTCTATAATACGGTTCACATTTTCATCAATCAAGCGTTCACGCGGCTGAAACCGAGCTTCATCGGTGCGAATTTCGGCGATCGGGACCTGGTTGACTGTAGCGACTTCTTCTGAGATATTATCGAAATCTTTTGAAGGCAATTGCTCCCACTTCAAATCAGCGCTGGACAACCCGTATATATTTTTTGCGGTTTTGATATACTTATCTACACTTCTACGGACAGCATTCAATTCTGCAAAATATTCCGGATCGTCGCCAGCATAAAATTTAAGTTGAATATCGTAATCGCCGTCCGGCTTAATCATGATAATCACTTCACGTACTACATTGAAACGTCCTTCAGCTCTAACCTCTATCTGTTTTCTCAATGTACCATCTGAAATCGTATATTCACGATACGCACCATGCATTGAAAAAGCAATTTTTTGCCACGCATCATTACTTTCAAGAGCATCAATCTTTTCTAAACTATGCTTTGTAGCTATTTTATTGATTTTAGTGCGTATTGCTTCTGCTTGCTCTTTTGAAAATACCTTTTTTTGCAAACACAAGATATATAGTCCGGCCACATCCTCTAATTGAGATTGCGTGACTTTCCCGAGCGAACCAAGTCCGGCAAGATCATACTCGGCTTCATACTCATCTTCCATTACTTCCTCCTCATCTTCATTTTCAGTGTTGGGTGAGCTATAAATAGAATTTTGTTCTGAGCTCATTAAAAAGGTCAGTACTTCTTGTTCAATTGATTGTGCAAGCATACCGTCGAACTCCACGTCATATAAGTAATAATTACTACGAGGACGTACTTTGACGACCTCTCCAACTGCACCAACTTTGATGTTATACGATAAATTATCTTCGGTAATCATTACTTCATCACCAACATTGAATACCTGTCGTGGAATGACAATGTACTCTTGCTGTTCCGGCTTAATGAGATTCAGAAGGAAATTCCACGCCTGATCACCGTATGGAGCTTTGTAATATGTACCCATATAGCGATCACTTTCACGCGTAAAACCGTAACGCGCAATCTCTGACGCGTACATGAGAGCAAACTTTTCGATATTTGCCTTACTATCAGCCCTTATCTGAAGGTAGATTTTTTTATCCCAATAGTATGTTGTGTCTTTGAATTTACGAATGGAATAGGGCTTATTTTGTGGCAGTGTTTTACCGTCAATCCAATCGTTAGGTTTTGTATTAAAGAACTTATGTTGTTTTTTCTTTTTACCGTCGGCATCGGTTTTACTATTCGCTCCACTCGTGATAAATTCGGCAATGGACTCTTCACCTCCGGCTTCGATTGCCTCAATTTGCTTCGGTGCGAGCTGACTTACCTCACCGGCAACAATACCACCGAGAGTCATAAGTTTGGTTGCAAGTAGGTTTTTGAGCCATTCATCAATATACACATCTCCAAATAAGAAGTACGCTGTAGAGCGGCTACGCGTTTTAGCGCGAACGATACGACCGAGCACCTGCACAGTTTTAATGGAGGAGAGGGGAGCGGTAATAATGATCATTGTCCGTGGAGCATTGCCAAGCACGTCATCAAGCGATATACCGGTACCGCCCGAGCCGACAGTGGCGATCACGATCCGCTTTCCGCCTTTTTGGAAGGATTGAATATTTTTGAATCGTTCTTGCTTTTCATATTCAGAATGAACACCGATCACGACACCAACCATATCATCGCCATACATTTCGCCAAGTCGTTCCTTTAAAATGCGCACCACGCCTTCCTTTTTATCGCCCCATGCCTTCTCTTCTTCGCCATCATCGACGAGATCGCAGAATATGACAACATTGCGGCCGGCTGCAATTTCCTCTTTTGTAATTTCGATAGCCCTTTGAACTTTGAATGGCTCAAGAGCTCTTTTTTGCTCCATTTGAATCAGTGCTTTTGGAGGAGTGCAACGATCGTCATCGCTCTTCTTGCAGAAGTGATCGGTAATTGCCTCTTCGATCTCATCCATAAGGTCATGAGCTCTGCGAGGTACTTGCATATCGACCATAACAGAAGTCAGGTTCGTCAATTGCAATTCGCGTTTCAACATCCCTCCATCTTCCGTTAGCTGATCAAATATGCGGCTGAGACCATTCAGTTTTTCAAGTGGCGGGAATTTAGATTGTGGCTTCCATTCTGAGCGACGAATTAATCGCCCTTGCTTGTCGTGCATTGGCGGAGATAAAAAATAACCAATGCCTTGCATCAATCGTGCGAATTCAGAATCACTACGATAAATCCCAGTTCGTTTGAGATAAAATATATCCCCGGCCTTATCGGCAGGTGTAGCACTAAAAAAAGCAACACGTTCAGCATCCTGAATGATAAGCTGTGCACGATTAGCTCTGAGAGTGTTTCCACCAGTATTTTTTACATTATGACATTCATCCAAAATAATCAGCGAGACACCATCAATCCAAACTTTGAGCAATTCCCGTTGGCGCTCGATCCACGCTGATTCTGCCGCGATAACCGCCGCATAGCGGGCATCATTCCCACGTTCATTTTTCAATGAATCCTGCAAATCCTTCTTCATTTTTCTCAAGCTGGCGGAGAGGTTTTTGCCAAATCGAGCCCGGATTTCCTTGCCTTTTTTAGCATAATAGTCATCTGCCGTAGCTCTTGCGCTTTTTGCGTCGTTATACGCTTGCTGCAGCGGTTCATTATCCCAATCTAACAGCGACAAGGCGTTATATGTGCCGATGTTTATGCCAGGTTTTAAACCAATATTGGGGTTAAACTTCGTTACCTGTATGTGCGAGTTATCACCGAGTCCAAATAGCCCTTTGTATTTTTTCGGGCGTTTTATCTCGCGCTGAACCTTCTCCGATCTGGCATCAGGCACACTCATACCAAGTAGATTTTTTGCATCTCCAAAAAAGCTCTGCTCGATGATAGAATCCGTTTCCGTTAAAATCAGAACCGGCTTATCGTAATTGTTAATAAAGTAATCTGCGACGAGAAGTTGTTGTGCGGTCTTACCTGTACCTGTACCGTCGCAATTCAGGAATCCACCGCGCTTCAACAAGCTCTGCACAGCGACATTCGCTCCATACACAACGTGATCCAATATTTTCCGATCAGCCGGAACTAATCGGCTGACATAATCAGGAGGATTCGGATGGGTAAGATCAGCACGCGCAGTGATGAAGCCGACTTCTTTGAATTCAGCATCTATGAAACTACCACGTTCCGGGACAGAGTATTTTTCATCCGAACCTATAATCTGCCATTCTGAAACAAAAAATTTATCTTTATCAATTAATACTTCGAGTCCACCCGCAGTCCGGGCTAAAAAATCTTCATCCCCAATTTCAACTACCTTGTATCGCTTCCCGTTACGAATTTCTTCAATTGTTTGCCCGGTCTTAGGTGTTGGATGCACGTCGCCGGGAACAGTTTTCTCATCTACCAACGGCTTATTTAGGACGATTACAGCGATATGAACCGTTATAGGCCGTTCAATGCCTTCGTTGTATTCCCGCACATCGATACCAATCGAAGTTCCATATTTTTCGACTAACCTTTTGCGGAATTTAATACTATCAAGTTCCTTTTCATTTGTAAATGCACCCGCATTTATCAAAGCGACAAGCGTACCTCCCGGCTTGAGAAATAGCTTATACGCACGAGTCACATGTTCTATACTGACAGTGCGTAAAAACGGAGGATTCATTACGATACGATCATATTGCTGACGTGGCTCTGCCTGCATAAAATCAGTGCCGACAAGATTATACCCACGGAGGCGTAAGTATTCGTTCCTGATCGGGCTGAGTTCTATTGCATCGATAGGAGAGTTCGGATACAACTCCCGGAGAACATCCGTAATATTTCCTTTACCGGCACTCGGCTCCAAAATTGTCATACCATCGGAAATATTTGCGTTCGGTATGAGGTGATTGCGTATGATATTCGCCGGTGTCGGATAAAATTGTTCATCGGCAGAATCTTCATGAAAGATGATTGTTTTCAACTTTTCAATACGTTTTTCCTTTGCAGCTTCAGGCAGGACACCACCGGTACGCTTCCACTCTGCTACGGCTTCCTTCGTGAACTTTTCCTCGATGTAGTCGGTAAGCTCTTCATTCTGATATTGAGTGCGCAACTGGCTCTTTTGATCACGAACAAATCGTTCATGGCTCAAGTTTTCCTTTTGAGACTCAAGCCAAGCTTTTTTTGTACCGTCAAAATCGTCCGGTTTTTCTTGAAGTTTTTCGATTTTTGACTTTTGCGTCTCGATTTCCTCAGTTAGCTCCCTGACACGCTCGGAAATTTGGAACGCGCGGTATGCAACTATAAATTCCTGTTCACCAAGCACTGCATCCTTAACAGACTCGGCAACCGGCGCTGAGCATGACGATATCGTGTTTTTGATAAGAGACTCAACCTCACCATTTACATAGCCCTTTTTTTGGGCAATAGTGGTGAGTTTTTTCTCGATGACAATCTGCATGTCACGCGCAAAAAGCCCTCCGCACACGCAGAGAGCATACATTTCAGCAGCTTGAAAAAGAAGAGGTTTTTGCATAGAGGTATTTCTTAGTTTGTTTTGGACTGTAATGCGGCTTTCATCATAGCCATGAGTTCTTTTAGCTCATTATCACCATCATCTTCCGGTTCGTCTGGAGTAGAAAGTGGCTCGGGCTTTTCTCGCTCTTGTTTCATTTTTGCTGTCTCCCGTAATTTCTTCAAATAAAATTTATCTACAAAGTTTTCAAAAGTCGGGTATTTAGAAGAATCATTTACGAAATACTGCTTTGAGAGGCCATCACGGAATAGACCAATAGTAGGATATTCAGGTAATGTACCAATCGTATCATGGAGCGCAGAATATTCTCTATACAATCGGCGTAGTTCATTGGAGATCGACTGAGAGATCGGCTTTGTTTCATAAACTATCTGTTTGGCAGGTTGAGGCGGCTCAAGCTTAATCCACGTTTTTGGAATTTCCTCTTTAGGTTTTTCCACTTCGGGAACTCCTGTATATTTGAATGGCACACCATTATGACCTAAACTTATAAACGCATAAAAATCAGGCACATTCCCATAATCGCTATCATGTGATGTTGTCACACCACGATTAGCGATTTCAAGAATATCATCAAATACAATCTTTGCTTTACCGGTATTATTTCCACTGATTTTTTGGAAATTATACGGCGCTTCGATAATATAAATGTTACATGCATTATAGCTTTTTTTAACAATCGAAAATTTAATTTCAGGGAAAATAGTCGTGAGCGACTTACGGATCGCAGCTACGCGCTCAGCTCCCATGAGTGATGCCATTTCGCTCGGCGACGGCACATCTTCAGACTTTGCAGGTTTGCGCTGAGCATTCTTTGCAGGAGATGGACTATCTGATTTCACTTTACAGAATCCGGTTGCAAATTTCAAACGATCATCCGTAAACCATGCGCCCCAGTACCACTCTTTTTTCTTATTCACTAAATCCCAGCGGAGAGAGAAATTATTTCTAAGCAAGACAGTCTTTGTTTCGTCACTGACCTTATGAGCAAAGTAGATGCGAATTGTTGGCTTACCCGCCATATCAGATCGAATGACTCGGCAATCTTCGGATGCGCTCACAGTTTGAAGTGGAGCTACTTCCTTTAGCTCTTTGACGGCTTCGGTGATTTTCTTTTCTTCGGCACGAATTACCGCTTTATCGCCGGATTGAGCAGCTACGATGATATTATTGGCTGACACTCTCATATCCTGTACAATGCTTTCTTGCCGGACCTCCGGCAACTTGGGCTGAACTTCCGCCGGTGCATTCTCAACGACTTTTGGCAACGTGCGAGAGGTACACTCTTCAAGTTCACGTCGAAGGCGTTTATTCTCTGTTTCGCAATTTTCCTTCGACGATGCACGAGGAGTAGATGATTTTTTCGCTGTTTTTTGGGGCGATTCGAACAACTTCTCGGGCTCGACGACTGGCTTGGGTGCATGAACAATTTTTCTACCGTAGGGAATAATATCACCGGTATCAAGCAGAAAATCGGCACCGGCGCTCAGCGCAACGATTTTGCCACGAATATTCCCTGCGCCAAGGACTTCATCTCCAATCTTAAAGGTGATTTGTGTTTTAGGGTTCGTGTATTTTGTGTAGCTGTTTTGGAATTTTTTTAACATAACTCATTATTATTATTGGTACAAAAAAAGCCCACCCAAACGGGCGGGCTTTTAATTAGGATATGTCGATTGTGTTATTCAACACCCTCTTTGACTTTTGCAGCTTTCTTTCCTTTTTTTCGAGTGCAAACAGTCACTTGTCTGCAACCTGATTTCTTTTGTTTCTCATGCTGACGTTTTTCAAGGAGCGTAGCTCGCTTATCCATACTGTCGGCTGATTTTCGAAGCTGCTTGGCTCGATTTTTTGCCGCTTTCGGGGATTTGGGCAGTTTTGCCATGGTACACCTATGTAGTTAAATAATAAATAATGAGTTGATTACGATGATTTTTTAATCCTGCCGGCCGCTATTGTACACAAGGGTTCTTCTCTTGTTATTTTGTATTTACTACCGGTGATACGACTTCTTTCCTTTATTCTTTTCATTGCGAGCTCGTATGTTGGGAAACGTGAACTGATCCACCATTGCCGGTTCGAGCTATTATAGACTCTCACGACGTATGGGCGCTTCACCATTTTTGCAAAGGAGCAGGAAGCGGACAAACTTCATTCGGTATTTTCACTTTAAGCTCAGCAGGGCAATCACACACCCGGCACACTTTACGACCGGTGTCGGCATTCCGGGAATTCTCGGAATAATAATCACAGCCCTTGCAAATCGCCAATCGTGCACGGCTTAGTGGAGTTTCAGGCAGTGTCGTCGCTTGAATAGCTTTTACTGCACCTTTTGCATAGTGCATTACTCCATGTTTTTTCGGTATTTCAATTTGAACGATAGCCATAAGATCATCTCCCAAAAATCAAGTGTACAACTTCTATAAATCCTGCCCCTAAAACGCTGTAATATAGTTTATCCCATATAGTTAATTCACTGATATAGGTTTCCGTCCTGACGACTGTTTTTTCCATTCTCGGGGCATAATTCAGCGAATAACTGATATGTTTTTTCAGATCATCACATTCAATTCTCAGCGTATCATGCGTGGTAGGATGTATCGTATCTGTTGAATAGGAAAGAGTTACATTCTGAGTTGTCAGTACTTTCGCAAGCGAATCACGCTCTGCCAGTAGGCGTGAAATTTCACTCGTATCCTTGACTATTTTCGGAATGTAAACTTTCACTTTTACGATTTCCTTTTCTGCCTTTAACACCGGAGCTGGAGGCAGTTGCTTGAACGATATATCTTCTTTTGCAGATCGCGGCATAGGAGCAGATGCTTTCTCGCTATATTCACGCAAGAGGAGAACCGACAAAACAAGAATTGTGAGTATAAGTACTACGTAGTATTTAAGATTTTTTGACGGCATAATATATTCCTCCGGCGACCGCACTCAACATTATAAGTTTTCCAAATGCAGACATTCCCGCATTCAGTGTACGTTCGCGCTGTTGCCCGGACGAGACAGGCATTGTAAATACATTGTTGATCTGAACTTTGGATGTATTCCCGAGCTCTTCTATATGAACAAAAACTGCATTGAGTGTTTTACTCATGTAGTCATACGTTCTATTTGAATTCGAGCCAATTAATGCGACTGCATTCGATGGGCAACGGTAGCATTTGAGAGAATCCTTTGTATTGCCTTCTACGGTCATTAGTCCTTTTTCGTCACCCCAAACAACTACGCCGGTATGTCCACCAGTGTCGGTTTTGTACCAAAACAAACTTCCAATCGACGGAGTACGATCGACTCTGATTCCGACTGCTTTTGCCCGGTCAACGATTGCTTTACTCGATCCTTGAAAGGGGAGAGGGCAGTCAAGCCCAAGCCGATCAGCGGCATCATTGATTACTTTCGTTGCAAAAAATGCGCACCATGGATTGCCGATCACGCGATTGTAGTCGTTCTCGAACAAATATTGATAACAACTAACATCATCCTCAACACAGTTTTGCTCTCGCCAACCCTTAGCATACCCAAGGGCTGTGAGAATTATTTCTTGTCCGTATGCTGTCGTTGTTAAGCTCATAATTACCAGGTCGTAAATAAATGTACTGTATATTCTCGTTTGTTCGTTGCAGGATCGATATACGTAATCGGTACAAAGGTCACCTGTGCTTGTTGTGTCGTTTGTACTACGTAGTCACTGAAGGCATCAACATTTTTTTGTGCTTCCGGGGAATCCGGTAACAGCGAGACAACAAACATCTGGAATGGTTTTCCCGCGTGCTCAGGCACGACAAAGCTCGGCATTAAAGCGCATTTCAATTTTTCACCGGCGGCTTTTATGTGAGCCCATGCCTGATCTTCGTCTGATTTTCTTCTTTCTAAGTGATTCTGACGTTGCGGAATCAATTGCTCTAATTCGATAAAAACCGAAGTGTCTATTTTTGAGACATCAAAAGTATTTTTCATTTACGCTCCTTGTTGAATCGGCAGTAAATTGATAAATACCTCTACCGGCTTGTGATTCCCAGTAATTAAGAAACCATGTTTCTGTGCGACTAACGATATTTCTTCCCAACACGCTCTTTTCCGCTCTTCCGCTTGACGCTCAGTTCGCTCGATGAGGGCATACGCTTCTGCGATACGCTGTTGCTCAGCTTCATGAATCTGCGCGGCCGGCATTGGCATTGGCATTGGATATACTTTAGGCATAGGCAGCATCGCTTTTTTCTTGCGACAATTCATGGTTCTGCAAGAATTACCGCAAAATTTCGCTGAATTTCTTTTTCCGTCGGGCAGTACTTTAGAACAGTTTGAACATGTCCTCACATTAACTTCCGTCTCCGTTACTTCACTCATAACAATCCACTCCTGATTATTAAATATAAATAGATGATTTACAATGTTGTTTGGACTTTACTTTACCCAAAGTCCACGTTCAGAGTTTTCATAATCTTTAAGGTCATAAAATGCTTGCTTTGTTTTTTTACCTTCAGTTTGTTTTACTTTCACTCCCTTAGCTGTGAATGAAACAATTTCGCAAGTCATTCCTTTGATGTACCTGTGCTTATAAACATCTCCTATGCTCATATTTTATTCTTAATAATATGATAAATCAAACGGTTATTTTTTCTTTTTTTGATTGCGTAGAAACGTGAGGATCGTCACGACCGCAACCACTATACTTGTCAGAATGGCGAATATTTTTTGAACATCATCGAGCGTCACGGTATTCGTGAATGCTAAAAAGTTAGCGCCGAAAACATACGCCCATCCGAGTACAAATCCAAGCAATCCTGCCGGTGAGTTTCCTGTTGAGTAGTTATTATGATCCATCTGATATCCACTAATAAGTAATACTTACACTTGTTTACAGGTAAAATCGGAGAAGAAAACATCTCCACTTGTACTTGTATTTCGCCAAGTGTGGAGTTCAAATTCAAGGGCAGTGGCTTGACCTGGAGTACATGTTATTGTCAATTGCTCCCATGTGTTAATAGCTGCACTTGCAATCCCTTGCAAGTCCGTTGTCACTCCCGAGCATTGTCCACCTCTGAGCACGAGCATTGCATCAACTGTCAGAGAGGAGCGTTGTACCCAAACACTGAATGTAAGAGTTCCAGCCGCCAAAACAGGTATGCGGTCGAGTTTCTGAATTTGCGGGAAGTCGGCTGTATGATTATTTTGAGGACTATGCTTCCAATTTTTTGTAGCCGTTCCGTGGAGTGTCGTTGCTTCTAACTGTGCGGTGATATTGCTACCGTTACGATGATACATTTGTGATACATTAGCATCTCCATTCACATTATTGACTATTACAATACCCGTAGCGGTGATCGGATTGATAGGGAATGTATCAGTCGAAGTTACATTCGTTGCTATTAATATTCCTGTTTGCGCAGAGAGACCGGAAACTTGACCACTGCTACCGACATTGAACGCACGAATAATCGATCCTGCGGTCAGTGATCCGGTGAGTCCGTACGTAACATTATTCCGCGTAGTTAGTCCATAAATATTACAATCGGCAGCAGTCACAAAAACACCCGCACCACCATTATTGCAGGTAACTGCTCCACGAATTGTACAGGCCTGTAAACCGACATTGATTCCATTTTGAGCATTGTTGTTTGCAGTACATTCATAAAGTGACGACATCTGACCGGCAAGTGAAAAGCCATGCGTAGCATTGTTATTAGCTGTGCAAGATTGAAAAGCTACGAACTGAGAGCTGGACGCAAAATTAAAGCCGCTTGTACTTGCGCCAATTGCCGCGCAATTAGTGTATTTTTGATGAGCCACAGCGGACATACTAAATCCCGAAGTACCGCGAACTGTAACAATATTCTCAAAATCAAGGAATGACTGTCCGCATGTAAGCGCAACACCGCCGCTGTCGCCGGTGTCTATAAACGTCAGACCTGTTTGCGTACTCATATCTGTTGTATTCCAACCTCCCGAGTAGATTGATCGACTAAGCGCACTTGTACCGGCTTCTTGTACTGTGTTGTACAGATTGCTTGGCCGGATTGGCTCGATTTTATAGCAAGTTGCTGTTGTAGTCGTTCCATACCATCCTCTGGCAGTCGCAGAAGCATCGGCTGGCGCTCCCATGTCGAGCTTAATGGTTGTTCCGTTGATACTTTTAATTGGATAAAAATCACAAGAGGTAGAAGAGCTGCTAAGTCCTATTACCGATGTCAATGTTAGAGCATTACAAGCGATAACATTGTCAATAAGCACCGTGACAGTTCCGGGATCAGATATACAATTCAGAGCAATGCTTTGAATTGCTGAATTTAATGCTGATCCATTGTCGAAGGTCAGGCATGTCCACTGACTCGACGCAAGTGCTTGGTTAATTGTAAATGTATGAACAGGTGTCGCGCCTGCTGTATCGGTACACAAACTGATTGACAGTACACCAGATGCAACACCTGCCGATGGGCGTATCCACAAGCTAACTTTATTATATGCAGACAAATCAAGCGTTCCGGTCGCGTAATATGCCGCCAAACCGGTAGTAAAGCCCGATGCGATCGCATTGCTTGTCGATGTCGCACCTTCTTTGCGAGTTGTCGATGTTGTGCATGTCACATTTGCCGATGCAGTCCAAGCGCCGGACGCATAAATGTTCGTCGTCAATGCGCTTGCGAGCGTTACCGTATCAGACAAGTTCGTGAAGGTTGCATTAATTCCGAGACTTACAGGGTCTTCTGATTTCATGATACGAATCACATCACCGCCAACTGTACGAGCTGCTGTGATACCACTTGTGATTGTTTTTACGCGATTTGCAAAACTCGATCCGTTATTAGAATCATTCCCACTTGTAAAATCTACAAATAAGTTAGCCATTATACACCTCCATCGAAGCATGTATTTTTGCAACTAATTCGTCACGGTCAGATCGCGCTTCGTAGCGCGGAGATATTAGCTCTCCTACGCTGTCAGAGTTAATCATCAACGTCAATTCACCCCATCCCAACCTGCCGGAAAATCCTGCACCGATTGGTATGACTTTCAGGAAATTTCCATACTCGAAATCAACAACATCTCCACTAACTGAATTGAGTGTAAATGTGATTGAATTATCTTCATTAACCGACACGGAGTAATTTATCATAGCACACTCCCATTTGATATGAAGAATGTACCCGTAACCGGCGCACCGCTGGCACGTGTATAGGATAAGCATCGCCAATTGCCGGATCCTTCGCTGACAAACATAGCAGTATCACCACTCGCGGTGGTAATATTCGCGGCACTTGGCAAAATCAGAGTCGTTGCATTATGAGTGAGCGTAAGAGCAGCGGCGAACCTACAATACACAATCTTACCTGCGGCAATTGTATCAAATCCAGTGATGGTAGTTGTGCCGGTAATTCGCACGTATGGCGCATCAAGCGCGCCGATATTCGTAGTCGAGGAGCTTGCAATATCTGCAACAGCACCAATATCATTGGAGCTGCCGGATGAACCGGAAGATGATGGTACAATCTTATAGAATTTTGCGTTCTGAGCGATATACAGATTACTCGAAAAATAAACCATGTTCGCTACATCTGAGCGGTCCGTAAAGGTATTTTCAAAGTGAAATTCCTTTGTCCACTGTGGAGAAGCGACGGTAATATCTGGGCATGACCACCAATAGTCATTGTCGGTGCTAAAAAGCCAAAATTTGCCGTTTAGAAACAGGATATTGTTGCCTTCATTATCCAGGGCTGTTGGCAATGATACTGCCGTCCACGCCGTGCCGGTGGTAGCAGCATAATATGCCGTTGAGCTATTATTACAGAGTGCTATAAATAAACCATCAGCATACGCCAATCCATTTCCCGTTCTTGAATCCGGCAACGATGTACCTGCCGACCACGTTGCGCCATTGTCTGTTGATTTAATGGTCGTGCCGTTCGAGCAAAGAGCCAACCATTCGGAAGTGCCACTTGTTCCGCCGTCGCTGACAAGCCCTACGATAGCCGATCCTGCTGTAATAGATACATCTGCAAAAGTCGCTCCGTCGTCCGTCGAACGCTGCAATTTTGTTTGCGATGAGCCACTGACAATCCATACTGTCGATGCACCATTCTCACCACCACAAACGATTGTATTCCAATCTTCTGCAACTGTTGCCGGTGCAACATTTGCGAAAGTCGCCCCATGATCACCCGATCGCCTGAAATTTGTACCGGTAGATGTGACTCCCAGCAGTAATGTTCCTCCTGGACGCGCTCCTATGCATGCGACATCAGTACCACCGTGGGCAACGGTAGATAACGTCGAACCATTCCAACGATATACGTTGCCGCCTGTCGTTGAATCCGAGTATATTATGTGTGTTGAGGTTGCCGCGAAGTTGTACTTTCCTTCTACGTCTTGAATGTCCGCTGCTATGATTGGAGCAGCGGCGACCATTTGAACACTTGTCCCACCGCCGCTTCCACCTGTTGGCGCAGAATAACTCGGAACACCTGCTGCAATGGTCAGGACATCACCATCGGATCCGGCTGGTAATCGAGACAATGTACCGCCTGAGTTACGGTAGAGTATATCGCCGGTCGCATCACTTCCAATATTAATAACAGGGGAAGTAAGTGTTTTATTGGTCAGTGTTTCAGTTCCGGCGAGCGTGCTGAGAGTGCCGGTTGTTGGGAGAGTAACATTTGTTACAGCGGTCGTTGTGAGTGTAAGACTATGCGCCCCTGCGGTCGTGAATGCACCCCCAAGGGTAACGCCGGCCGGAGTCGGTGCATCTTGCCACGTACCATCGCCACGCAAAAATTTTGTGGCAATGGACGATCCGGTTCCAAGGCGAGCAGGGTTAAAAACACCCGAAACAACTTGCGATGCAGGAATCGGGAAGCCCGGACTTGAATGATTTAAATAAAAATCTGCACTCATTTTTTTCTTCCTATAAATCCTAATAACCCCATTCGTCCAAGTGGATAACGAATGTTTCGTTTTCGTCGCCACACACCGCCGCCGTCACGTTGATTGCCTGTATTCCCGCTTGTTGTATTGAATTCGATCGTTTCAATCCAACCGGCACGATTTACCGCGATTATTCGAGCTGCGTGACCAAATGGAGTCCGAGAAAATTTCCAGAAAATCAGATCCAATGGCTGCGGATGAACAATAGGGGATAGCCATCCGTTTATTTTGCTATAATTAAAAGCTGCCGAAGCAAGAGCCGAGTTCAGGAGTGGTACTTTGCTCTTGTTGCCTCCGGCGGCCACATAAAAACCCCAATATTGACCTGCGTAGCAATAGGCAACGCGTCGCAACCCAACGGGGCGTAAGTATTTGTCAATTTGCTCTCCATCGTTATTACCGGTTTTTTCGGTAACACCGATCTGAGACATTACGCTATCAAAACTCGCACTCCACAAGTTTTGAGAGCATATAATTTCATACCGCCGTGCTTGTGCTTTAGTTGAATTGTGCGAAGTAATAACCGCAAACAACCAAACCAAACAGAATGCAAACGCCTTGAAATATTCGTGATAGCGCATCGGTATCTCCTTCGCGTACAAAGTTCAAACGGGTATAGGCATAATGCGCAATCCCGGAAAAAATTATTGCAGCCGATCCGATAACGGCACAGTTGATCACCGTGCGAATCGACTCTTTTTCGAAGCCGAGGACATGGAGTCCAATTGGAATGAGTATCAGCACTATGATATTCCGCTTGATCCAATCGAAGATTTCGTACAACATAATGTCACAAATAAGGTTTAGCGGATGTTTCAATTTCCGCCTGAAACTGTTTTAAGTAGTCCGCTGAAAGCCGGGAGAAATCAACACGATTGATAGAATCTAACACGCCTGTAGGAGCGTCGGTATCAATGTTCTTGCAGTACGAATCACCACTTTTCTGAGGTAATGAACTGCATTTTAATCGAACAGCCCCCTCAAGAAGAGCTTTGTCTAAGAACCCGATTTTATTCCATTTTACATTCGTGATGATGTTTTTCAACCACACCGGAACGTCTGTTGCTATAATTTGCATCATGATTGAACTCCTGTGTTTTCTGCTGATTCTGGAATTGGTATAAAACGTGGCGGCGGAGGCGGCTGCTGAATCCCTTGTAAGTTTTGCGCAGGATTATGGATTGGCGTAGCAGTCGCCGGTTGAGCATTCGATGCACTACCATTGAATAGCCCAACAATCGCGGGTAAATTGCTCGCTACCGTTTTAATTATCGACTCCCAGCCATTGTCCACACCGTTCAGTTGCGATTGTCGTGCGAATTTCGTCTGTAAATCTAAATTCAGTATTTCTATGCGTTTGTCGTATTCTTCTTTCATTGTTTGCAATCGACGCTTATTATCTGCGATTACAGATTCTAATTGAGATGCAAGAGAGCTTTTTTCCTTTTCGAGGAGAATTGATTTCCGCTGCTCTTCAAAACAATTGCTTGTCCATTCTTCGACTTTTGCTTCTAAAGCTGCAACAGAAGACTGCAAGGCAAACATCTCGGTATTTTTTATATCAAGAGTGCGATTCAATTCTTGCTGATGACTCTCCTGAAGGCGGGCGATTTCTTGATCCTTGTCCCGGATTCTGCTTTCGAACATCGCGGCTTGCTGTGATAACTGCGCCTCGTATGCTTCCTTTATATCGCGATGAGAACGCAAAGGATATCCATCATCACCGCGACGCAGTGTTAAGCCATATTCCGGCTGTTGCGGCATTGGCTCAAGCGGCGGCGCCGGGGTGGTTTGCTGTGGCTGAAAAATATCAGACAATCCGGCATTTTGACTTTTTTTCGGCTTTGGCTCAGGTGGACGTTTCGGCGAAAATTGACCGAAAAACTCAGGTTTTCCATATTCGTCCAGCTCGCGAACTTGATAATTGCGGCCTGGAATCATGTGCAATTCCGGCGTTTTGTTTTCAGCAAGATCGTGAACTGTTTTAATTTTCCACTTTAGAAAGTCCGAGCCATGTATTGTTACGCGTTTGCCTTTCACGAACTTAGGGTCTTGCGTTTCCGAGTCCATGGTCATCAAACCAATTTCATAGGATTGGTGAGGTCTAAACTGCCTCACTTCTCCCGCTTTAATTAAATCATCCATTATGCCCACTCCTGATATAATGATGTTATTTTCCCGGTGCCGTTTGCGGCGGTCACGTTGTAGCCGGATTCATTATTTAATGCCGCGTAGTCTGTTTTGTAGAGCTCGTTCATCACACCGTTTGTGTAATTTTCACCGGCTGCAAAACCTTTTGATTTTGATTTTTTCTCTTGGTACGAACCTTGATTATAGGCGTGAACTGCTTTACGCCAATTTCCCTTATACCGGTTTAGCTGCCGGCCGAGCTCGTATTGACCTAAAAACACAGCATATTCAGCATTGAAAATCCGGTCCGGCACAAAGTCTTTTTTGAGGTACTTCGTTTCGATCTCTTTTTGAGTACCTTTGAGCATCTGCATCATGCCTCGTGCTGACGAACTTTTGTTTGTAGCCGCCGGATTGAACTGTCTGTTCTCTACTTTTTGCACTGCAAAGGCATATTTCGCAAGCTCATACGGAGCAATGCCAAGCATTTCTCCAACTTTTTGAGCTTGCGAAATATGTATTTTGTATGCTTCGGCAGCGGTCATTTTTTGACTCCTAAAAACTCAAGATGAGCGTAAACAGGGTATCGCTGAATTTTCAATGTAGAAGTTGCTGTATCCATAACCAATTGACCGCACCCCGCATAGAGCTCCAAAGCGTCCTCTCTATTCTGCGGTTTAACACCCATATTTCGAGGGGTCGGCGGATTAAAATCATATGGCATAGGGAAGCCGATCGAAATGTCTCCTTTGTTACTTTTAGGAGCAAAATTTGATGTGGAAGCATTGCCAAAAATATCAGGACCACCTTGCAAACGAAGAGTTGGTCTGAAAAAATTTGGTTGCCAAGAACCGAATTCGGCAAAGCGGAATCGAGACTGGACGTAGCCATCATTGACAGACGAGAGCGAATTTTCGATATCCGTTAGAATCTGCGCATCCTGATTGGGATCACCGGTCAATGTCACGTCATAAACCTTAAACACTGCTTTTACGAGATAGAGAACATCGAACGCGCTGAAATTGGAAACATCAACCACCGGACGCATACGCGTTGAGTACGGCGATACCTCCAATGCAGCCGAACCCATAGCAGTTGCCGATTGTCCACACTTGAGCAGTTCCAATCGTCCACCGTCTATCGTGTTTGCAACGTGAGCATTCGTTTGTGAGTTTGCCGTCTCTGTCGATGAAATAAATGTCGCAAACAGCGATGTTCCACTGTCCCACAGCTCATATACGAGATTTTTTTCACCCATTACTACAGCGTCATTCATACTATTAGATGATTTTTTCCAACATGAGAGTTAATTTCACATCGATCGGCGCAACATTATTAACAGTACCCGATGGACTTGTATGCCGAGCTTTGAACGTTGTATTCACTCCACCAACAATCAGAATCCCTTTTTCTTTGAAATTGTCATTTTCAAGCAATTCCTTGAGGGCAAACGCCGATATTGCCGCGTTGCGCAAATTCAAGTCTGTTGATTCAAATTTTATGGAAAGTGTAATCTCATCGTGAGCCAAGTTTGGTAGCACCGCGCCATCTGCATCGTAGATTGTAACACTTCCGCCGAGCACCCTGTATGTTGAGGGAGCTTTATAGGTGTCTTCAGTTCCCTCGGTATTGAGAGCCCCAATACGCGAGCTAAAGGACACAAATTCAATTCCGTTATTCATTATTATTCCTTTAAAGTCAGTAATAAATAGAGAGGTAGTATTGCTCTACCTCTCTATCGCAAAAGGGTTTATCAGATCAGATTACAGCGGCAGTTTGTATGTCACGCCGTGCCCATAAAAATGCAATGCACAGCTACGAGCAGTAGAACCGGTCGATCCTGCGACATTTACACCTGGATAGTGCGAGTTCGTTGCAGCGGCGGCGGCAGTTGTCAAACCGTTAGGCGGTGTAATCACAACCGTCAAGTTCGATCCTGCCGGGATTTCGATTGGCTCCGGTAATTTCACAGAGAAATCAGTCGTTTTGCTCACCAAAACATCAGTTCCTTGACCATTACCAACCGAGCGGTGAGGCAAGAACATGAAGAGCGGAGCTTCAAATACTTCCACGTTATCAACTTTGAACTTTACCTGCGTTCCGGTGATGTAATAGTGATAGGCATCTTCATCAGTGCCGGACGCTTCCAAGACAGCAAGGGCGATGCGCGGCAATATCTCGACACGATCAATTCGAACGTATTCATTTTGAAATCCGCCGGGGAATGTTTTCTGACCGGTGAACGCCTTGGGAATCGTTCTACCTGTTTCAAAAAATATCTGTTCAGTTACCGTTGCACCCATTTCATAGGTGATAATATTCTGCAATACCAACGGCTTTACGTCTAAGAGTCCTGCATTCGCAGGGTTGCGACCCATGGCTCTGAGCGCACTAAGTGCCTGAGCTTGAGCTTGCGTTGCTTCATTCATTATTCTGTCTCCAAAAAATTTAAATATATTTGTTAATTTTCTTTTTTTTAAACTACATACACTAATTACCAGCCACTTCCACCGGCTTCATCATCCCAATTAATTCCGTTGTCAGCAAGTGCTCCGGGAGAAGCTACACGGACATAATCATTAATCGTACTCGTGCCGGGATCTTCAGGTACAAGTGCCGCTTGTCGAGCGATTTCATTAGGGCTATATGCCATTAGTGAATCGCCATTTGCACTTACACGCTGAAAACCTCTGAGACCATTGATCTGAGAAGTTGTGCCAGGAGTAAGTGGCGATGAAGTCGTCGTCGCTGTATCGGGCGTACCGTTGATTTCACGTAACGACCAAATTGGCGCACCAAGAAGATCATTAACAATACCACCACCTTTGACATAAAGGAAGTGCTGTGCCGTGATACCAATGGCTGCATGGCACATCGAAGGAACATTCAGTGCTTTACCAATTAGGTACGGCAGTCCGCCGCCTACCAATGCCGCAACAGTGCCGCTTAACTTGAGAAACGTCGGCACGACGGTATAAAGCACAGGGGTTAACAACGCCAAAGCATCACCAATTAAAGCAGGTTTGCTAAAACCTGTCTTAAAGTTTTGCTTGAAGTTGAAGTTAAAAATTTTACTCATAATTTCCTCAATGGAAAAATGTTAAAAAAGTATATAAATTATTTACATTATGAAGCTTAGCGTTTTTTCCATGCTAAACTGAGTAGAATTCCAAGAACGACACCGGCAGCACCAATCACGACAAACCACAGCCCGCGACTGTTGTTTTTCTCGCAGTCGATTGGCTGAGATAGAATAACCGCAGGATCAGTGACATACGTACCTTCGTCAATTACTGTTGAGTCGTCGTTCGACAAACCATTTATCCCGAACTTCATTCGCGGGAGAGATTGCGTTTCAACCAGTCCGAATGGAGAATTGCTCGCTACCAATTGTCCGGCAGGTGAGATCGCTGTACCTGTACCGCATCCAGCATAGCATCGTGATAACTCTGCCTGTGATAGCCGTTTGCTATTACATGCATTGTAACAGTCTTTCCAAGCAGTTGCCTGAGTTTCAATCGGGTTATTTGGTACAGTGCATTTATCCATGCAAAGATTCCATTGCGGAAGAGGTAATCCCTTGCAACCATCCATACATCGTTTTTGCTTGTCCGTAAAACTTTGAACGTTGCCAAGGCCGCGCAATCCACGCAGACCATTGATACCATTTGCGGCTTTGATTTTAGCAAGCTCATCAGCACATGCAAGAGTTGGTGACTGCTCTACAGGTTCACAAATCGTAACTTCACGACTCATGTCAACCTCAATATCCGAATCACTCGATTTGTTAGGCGAAGCCCACCATGTTTCTTGTACAATTTCCTCTCTGCAATTTGAGGAGTCACATGGGCAGTCGGATCCACCACCCGGAGGAGCGATGAGTGATTGAGTAGTGCTTACAATCTCCTGAAGGCGAGGATATGACAAACCTACATCAACATAAATCTTGCCTGTTGCCGCATCATTATAGACCGGATAATTTTGATATGTACCCTGTACTCCACTCATTACAATAGCACTTACTCGATCTACGAGCGAGCTATCTGCTTGCATGTCGAGAATGTTTTGTGTAACCACATACTGAGCCGAGGAGCTAAAAGTATCTTGCAAGCCACGAACCGAAGGGGCGGCGTATCCGGTTGATCTTTGGGCTGTCATTAACATAGTTCACCTTGATAAAATTTGTTGTTGTAATTTTCTTAACTCTAATTCACACGAAGGTATTGCCGCTCCTGAACTGCATACCATTCGTTTCTTAATAATCACTATTGGCTTATCGCTTTCTGAAAGCTTGTTTTTATGCAAATACCATGTTTGCGGTTCTGATACTGTTTTGCAATTTTCCGGGCACGGTTGACATTGTTGTGCGGCCGACTGAGACCTGAAATACAACCCTGGAAGTGCCATGAATATTATGCTATTTGTTGTTGTAATTTTGCAAGCTCAAGCGCACACACCAATTGTAATTTTCCGGGCTTTGGCTCGCACTTGAGTATTTTTCTGTTGATCACGACCGGAACATCGGTATCATTCTGTTTAACTTTTCGAGCATAAAAGGTTTCTACGCTTTGCTGCTTTTTACAGTTGTCAGGACATGGCTTGCATAAAAATTCCACACAAGGAATTACTTGATAACCAACTACATACAACTGTGAATTGTATCTATCTATGAGATTGAAGTAGATGTTGTTTGATGTTTTGAAGATTCGAGCTCCGGCATAAACACCATCAGAATCATCCATATATCCAACAGTATCAAAACTCTCTATTTCAGTTCGTGGAATGCGTATCGCGCCTTGCACCATCTCTCCACGCTCTTCGATTACTTGCCCGGAATGCACTCTTCTATATGTACCTACACCACTACATTTTCCCGCTCGGGCGACCGGCGAAGTGCTACGGCTCGTCATCAATCCAACATAACCCAATCCGCTTATTTGCGAATGAATTAACATATTACATTCTACTTGAATATCCACCGGAACAGCTCGAACAGCCGCTGAGTCCGTTCAGACCAAGACTTTTCTTCAATGCCTGTAAATTTTGCTCGCAAATCGGTTTCAATGCACCTTGATTTGGAGTACATTTGAGTTGCTTGCGATTGACTACAACCGGACGATCGGTATCACTTAGCTTCTCTTTGTGAGCATAGTAAGTCGTTCGTTGGGTAGTGGTTTTGCAGTTTGGCGGACACGCTGTACAAGTAGCACCACCGGATGTAGTACCACCCGGATATCCGATCAAATCCGGCAAGTTGGGAATAACCATTCCGAGACCTCTTAATCCCCTCGGCTTGTAACCGTAGTTGTCAGAATCGGCATCCTTGTAAGGAGAAGCATAAGTGCTTGGGACAAACAACATTGTAACCTCAATAAAACATGAATAATCGTATTTTTTTTGTTTTGGCGAATTACGGAAACTCTGGGTAATCGTAATTTGTATCTTTGCACGGATCGACGACAACTTCTACAACCCGTTCCGTATAGTGATCCTTAACCACCGGGACTTCAACTTGCCGAATGACCTCTTTGGGTACTTCTTTGATCACCGTTCGCACCATCGGCACTCGCTGTACTACTCGCTGAATAATTGGAGGAGTCGGCACCGGGACTTTTACAATTCGATCTCTACCCTTAACCACCATTGGTCGGCGCTGTTTTTGCCGAACAAATCGGCGATTTTCAGTATTCGTATTCCGGCTATTAGTATCCTGACTATTCGTAATACTGATATTCACCGGATTGGGCTGTGGGCAACATGTTCCGCCGTTTGCCGATCCATCATCCAAATTTTGATATGGAGGAGGGCTGAGCGGCACTTGCGCTTGTGGCGGGGGAGCCGTCATCGTTGGGGGCTTGATCAGTTGCCCATCATTATCATATAAGCAGAAACCCATTAACATGTTATTTCCATTCCTCTTCGTATTGCGAAGGATTTACAGCAGAATTACTACCAACTGAATCAGCAATTACAGTAATACCAACTTCATCTGCTATTGCTCTCGACCATTCGTGCCGCTTTTCAAGAGGAATCGTAATCGGAGCAATAAACTGTTTTCCGCCTTTTTCGAGTACTTCATTTGCGCGTTCTTTTAGCCCGCGAAGAGTCAGTTCATCAAAGGTATCAGAGCCGACAACATGACCAAGGCCGGACTGAATTGCTCCCTTGTGCAGATCCGGCATACCGATAAAATCATTCGTCTGATTGACCGCCGTGGACATGATTTCCGAGACTCCAGGTATCGCGTTTGTCAATGTGTCCGCTGTTGTCGTTGTCAGTAAATTTTGCAGAATCGGGACCTTAGCCATTGAACCTGCATCAATCAAATCTGAGATTACAGAGCCCGAACGATTAGCAGCGGTCAATGACCGTATCGTTTCAAGTTGAAACATTGTCTGTACTTTAGGAATCAGTTCTTTGTACGACAATTGCGATTTCTGAAGCAAATTTGCGATATCACCACCAAGCAAGCTTTTTGCAGCGCCTTGAAAATTTCCGTTTACTCCAAGCTCTTGGAGTGCGCTAACATAGTTGCCACTTGCAACATTCTGATATATTGATTTTGCTTGCGGGATTACATTCCTGTACTCCTGTGGAACAATCAATTGAGCTGCACCGGCAAGTACATTTATATCAAAATTTCCAGTCGTTGCAACGACTTGTAACGACTGAGCAAGCACGTCATAAAGCTCCGAAGGAATGCCTATCATCGAAGCAAAGGGTTTTGCTACAGCAAGAATAAACGTCAGTGCTTTATTGAGAATACTACTGATATTGACCGGTTCACCGGACGATAGCAATACAATCGGCCTGTCGAATTTTCTTCCCGTTGCTTCTATTTGTTCAAGCAGAGAAGGGAAGTTGTTGTACTTTTGCAGGGTTAATCCGGGAATTGCATTGACAGCAGAACTCTCAGCTTCCGACCATCCTGCATGTTCTCCAAACCGTTCGTAAATTCCCGCGATCATGAAGGCGTTAGCTTCAAAAGCTCCACCTGTACCCATGTTTCGCGGAATCTCAAAGACATAAGGATTTTTCCCTAAAAGGTCTTTACCCCAAATCATTCCCCATGCATCTCTTGTTTGCGTCGCGATACAAATCGTGTTGTCGTTGTCATCGGTGAATATTCCATACCCGGAGTGTTTTACCGCACCCGGAACTCCAATTGCAGTTCCGTAAATCTGATGTGGCTCAATTCCAACCGCCGAAAACTCCCCGGATTCACCTGCTCCTGCTATGTCCGCCGCAACACGAAGGTCACGGATAGCCGACCAATGGAGGGCTTTAGAGGAGGCGGATATTTTTACAGGAGTATCATTCATAATTTATTTGCTTGCTTGGCTTGACGTTGTATATAGTCTATAGGGCGTTGGAGCGAAACTGTGGATTCTGAACGTTTACCTTTGCTTTTGCCTAAAAGCGACGCGTAATAACTGGATGTTTTGTTTTTTGTCTCGTTTCTCTTTTGAGATTTTACAACTTGTTCGGGACTATTAAACATACTACGCTATCCTGTAAATTTTTATACGTTTAACGGGCTGTTTCTCGCCGCCGAATCCGTCCTTTTCCATGACCGGATCAAGCGGAATCACAATATTCAAACTTGGTATCAGAGCCATCGCGTAAACATGCGTAAAATCGTTCTCGCCTTCGGGATCATCTTTCCATGCAATTACTTTTGCATACAGGTCTCGGAATCCGAGTGCTATCAAAAGCGAGAATACCGATGTTGTCATACAGTCACAATCGCCTTGTTTGAGCCAACTGAGAGCGTGTCTCGGAGATGCGACAAACTCATCAGTTCCATCTTCGACATACTTCATGTTATTCACGACATACATATATGCCGCTTTGATCTGATCATAATCCGAAGTATGCTGAGCCCGAATTTCGTTGACTATTTTCAGGATTTCTTCAGAATATGAATCCTCCCAACCAAAAGTCTTCATGAGCCTGACCGTTGTATTTACGTCCTTGTCACCGCCTACCATCGTGCCGTAACTCCAAATTTTAGCACCGTTTTTCAACGTTCTTTTGAGTGTACGTTCCATTTATGTCTGTGCAGGAGCTGTTGAAGGTTGAGTAATAAAATACACGAGTGCGCCCAGGGCTGCAGTCGCCAAAAATCCATACGTAAAACTGCCGGTCATCATTCCAACCACGATCCCGCCGCCTATGCCTACAATGGCAGTAGGGAGGTATGCCGTAATTTTCTCATTCACACCTTGAGTGCAGATTTGACTGAGCACACTTTGCGGTAATTGCTTGATGAGAGCGACCGTATTGCCTTCAGGCAATCTCTTGAGAGTATTTAACAGCTCGTCAGTAACGATTGAATTTACATCCACTTCGCCAACTTTGCCGAGACCGTCGAGTCCTAAAATTTCAGCCATTTTGGTTTACTTTGATTTTATTGAAGAAATCACCGGCCACAAGAAATAGATTCCAACACCCACAGCTCCAGCGATCAACAGCCATTTACCGGCTGTAATAATCCCATCGAACGTACCACTTACTGCATCGCTCGCGGCATCGACTCCGGAACCGTAGTCTTCCGGTTTTTGTATTTTTTCACGATTAGCTTTATATTTGAGAGGAGATATATATTGGTAGCTCAGGCGATCGGCAGTATCTCCGTAGGTTGCCCAGTACAGGTGTTCGAGTACTTCCTTTACGCGGAAGTATGCTTGCCCGGATACTTTAACTGTATGGGTAATGATTTGTTCAGTTTCGGAGGCAATACGGGCAGGGGTTTTATTAGAACCTGATAAGTTCGAAGGGTCATATTCAGGTATCGCCAATGCCATTACTTCATTATAATAGGCATTCATAATACATCCCACTTGCGACAACTGAGCGCAGTTTGAATCAAATACTCCTTTTTGGATACCCAAGCACCATCCGCCTCGATGCCAATTTATTCTATCAGTAACTACCTTTGCAGCTTTTTCATAGTCACCTTCTAAGAGAGTCCACCAAAACAGTTTTGCAACAGGGTAGTGAGACATGCAAGGATTGCTGTCTCCATCACGAAGTGTGGATTGTTTTACATTAGGATATGTTGGAATAGTGGCTATTAGCACAGTATTTGCACATAAGTTTATGAACTTTTGGAGTGCAAACTTCGGGTATAGTGCAAGGCAAGAAAAGCGTTACTTTTGAGTAACGGTGAAATTCCGTAGGAAGTATTTGTTTATAGAGGATATACTACTTTTGAGTAACAGAAATTCAGGGCTGAATTTCGTCACATTTCATGGGTGTTTTTTTGAGGGAGCTTTCAACTTGCGCCAAAACCTTCTTTAAAGTGCGGCGGCGGCGCATGAAATTTTTGAGCCGGGTTCGGTTCTTTGCGTCGAGTGTTTTTTTGTTGTTTTGATAATACAATTCGTTGTATTTTTTACGATCTTCAGGTGAGTAGAAATCAGAGTTATTTTTCATTTGAGATACATTTTTTTGGGGTAAATCAAAAACACCTTGTTTATCCATATACCTTAACATTTCCATAGCCGCAATAAAAACGCCTACTTTCACATACTCACGAGATGTTTTAATTTTAAACTGTGAATATATTGCATTTTGTTTAGCTTCAATCCTATATTTCACTATGATAGCAGCAGCAATTCCACCGACTACAAATAGTAGTATTGGTATATAACTTAACAGCGTAGTCATATAAAACGTATATCTTTAGGTTCGACCTCTATGATCTGTCCTTCTTGATATAACACCGCATCCTTGTTATAAGGATTGACCACTCGATGCCCGATCTTAACAATTCCGACCGTTTGATTCTTTTCTCCAAATCCCCATTGCATGAATTCACCCCGTACAATCAATGGGTCAACGTTACGAAACCTGTCGACCATGAATATTTGTATTTCAACTACATTCACTTTCGTATTGTGTGACACCTCATCTACAAACATGACACTCTCGACAGGTATTGCACGTATCCGTCTTGATTCCACATCTTCTACAATCGCCACAGGCGCGAAGTATGTTGAGTTTGAATTCCCTTTGGTTGAGATTTCTAATAAATATCCGTCGTGCCTGAAATTATCAGGCGAATCATAATTACTGTGATTTGCTCGGTCGCCATCCATCCGGTATTTTATTTTTCGCCACATCATAGTTCATTCTCCCTAAATTAGCTCAAAGTATAGGTCCTGATGAATATCAGCCCATCCGACTGGATAGTCGCTGACTCCTCCTCTCGGATCGATCAATATTTTGCAACCATTATATACAAACACCACACCGGAATAAGCCGGTATAACTCCACGGACGACAAGAACACGAAAGGCAAGTATCAGTATAGCAGAGGATACCACTATATCATTCTGTTCTTCCCAAAGTTTTTGAGCGAGCTCGAGAACCTCAAAGTCCGGGGCAAGGAGTCCATTTGGTGCGTAGGTTACAGTCATTTTGTCAATAATCGTGTGGAGCAGCTACCGGTTGGTTTACTCCATGGCGATAATACCCCGCATGGTTTATTCCCATGTGATTTGTATGCAAACCATTAACCACACTCTTATCCCGTGCAAATTCTTCACACTCATTGTTTTCACGGCAAAATCCATGGAGACGTTGGACTTTTTTCACAGTTGCCGATCTATTAAGTAATTCAGATTCATTTGCCTGTATGAACTCTTTCAAACTGAGTAAATTCTTAATGAATGCGGAGCAGAAACTTTAGACATAAATCTATTCCTTTGTATTATTTGAATTTAAATCAAGAGCACGCTTTAATGCTTCACGAACAGAAGACAGTAATTCTTTTTCCAATAGAGCCAACTGTTCATCAGAAAATTGTGTTGATGCCACCAAAAGCGCTTTTGCTTGCAAACCTGTGATAATCTGACTAAGTAAATGGAGCTCCAAATGATAATCCAATCCCTCCCTAACAAACTGCTTAACAGTCTTTCCAAAATTCATTGAAAGCTCAAATATTTTAACCATATCCGCATTTGCCGGTATAATCATTGCAACTATCTCGTTATGACGAATAATCTGCAAAGGTTCACCCGTATCATGTACCTCACGAACAACACGAGAAAAACCACCCGACTTAGTTATAGTACCAACTGCTTCTTGCTTCATAATCGCAAACCTACTAAAAAATATTTTATGGCATGAACACAGTGAGCATCCGGGCGAAAGTAAATCCAGATGCCAACACCAAGATAGCAGCCATAGTGTGGATTAGACTCTATACTATATCGTATAGAACTTTCGTTGATCAGAGTAATGGTATTGAGGTATTGGGCGACAGGATACTGTAAAAAATCGAGAATTTTGCGTGTAGGGGCGTTTTTACCAATTCGAATTTTACAGGTATGAAGGTCATGAATAACCTTTTTCATGTGTTCGTTTATGGTTGTATAACTGGTCATTTCTACCTCTGGGGAAGGTTGAAGCATTTTACCTTGGGCACAATTTGGGCACAATTTACGATTATTGGTGGATTTTACAAATAAAAAAAACCCTTTACAACTATTTTTGTTGTAAAGGGTTTATGTGATGTGATCCCGGATGGATTCGAACCATCGGCCCTCGGATTAAAAGTTTAACGACGGCGAATTTTGTAAATCTTTAAATTTCATTAAGTTGCAAATTCACCAATGAGTAATTGTTTTTACATAAATACATTTATTGGGCTGTATTGATGTTTATTGTAATCCCGAATGGGCACAATTTGGGCACAATTGTCATGAAATATTTTCTTCCAAGATGGATTGTAGCCGTTGCCCCTTTTTTGCTTTGTAGTGCTCTAATGTCGTTTTGATATCCTTATGCCTCATCAGATCCTTTACGTCTGCCAAGGAAACATTGTTCTCAATTAGATTCGTTGCAAAGGTCCGGCGAATTGCATGGAATCCTCTTTCTTGCTTGTCTATTCCTAAAATTGTCATTGCTTTGTTCAGACGCCGATTGAGATGTGTTTTTGATGCAGCCGTCCAGCGAAACAATTTTTCATGATTCATCGCCTTGAGCTTTATTAGAATCTCTTCTATAGAACTCGTGATTGGCAAATAGTCATCTTCTCCAATATTGATTTTATTCGCATAGCGTATCCGTCTTTGCTTCATATCAATTTGCGACCATTGGAGCTTGAGGGTTTCTGAAATTCTTCCGCCGGTGAACCACAAAAACTGCAGGAGCAGTGAAAATTCCGCATCTACTGAATTGAAGTGCCTTATCAGCAAGTCAAATTCTTCCTTCTCAAAGACTACAATTTTCTTCTTTATCTCATACTTTTTGGAAATTTTCCGTTCAGATCGCAAATTTTCGGGGAGCTGAGTGATCCACCTCTTTTTCAAACAATAATTGACGAACACACTATAATGACGCAAATAGTTAGTTATTGTAGATTGCTTCACCCGAGTAGCATATTCCTTTGTAAATCTCATCACGTCAGTATTTATCCTGGCATCATTCAAATAGTAATCCTGTTGTGATATAGCCATAAAAGCCAATTTGTACTGCGTAATTGTAGTTTCCTCCAGACCTTTGCAGTGATCACTAAGGAACGAATCAAAAGCTGCCCTTACTTTAATACTTTTAACAGCTTGAGCATTTGGATTGAAGTTGATTTCATCGTAATGCATCCGTTTTAGCATTTCTGCAGCTACAGTTCTGCCATGCTGTGTGTCATTGAGACCTGTAGATATACGCTTTCCTTTATATTTGATATAAAGCTTCTGAGTGCCGGGGCGGACATATATCGAACCCGGAACAAATTGCTTGCGTTGTGCCACTTGTTACTTCCAATCATTGGATTGTGGGGCTTGTTTATTACCTTCTGTTATTTTTACAACACGTGCATCATAAGAAATATCATCTCCATCTTCAGCACGTACACTTGTTATCGCCGTACATTGTACAGTCATCGTATAGTATTTATCGGCTTTAAACAACCCTGTGTGTTCCTGCGATACAACTAAATACTCCGCTCTGTATTTTTTCTGAGTACCATTTTTTTCATATTTCGTTTCGTCCCTTAAAAAAGTGGTGGATATTATCGTTACTGAATGTTGAGTATTTTTATATGCGAATTTAATGGCTTCTGGAATACCTGCCTCTAATTGTTTTCGAGAGTAGTTTAACGTCCAACGTTTTTCGATAATCTCCTTTACCATTGGTTTGAGGGCTTTTTGCAATTCTTGGCTTTTTGTCTTTACGTATGCTTTACTCTCATCGGTAGTTGCTAAATTTTCTAAATTAAGGATTTTCATTTCCGAGGTGATATAATCCTGACCATTGGTCGGCAACAAGTCAATCAATGCTACCTGCTCATCAATTTTCTTAATTTCAGGAGACAGTTCTTTTTTCTGTTGAGGATTAGAATCTTGCTCATTACTGGCAGTATCATCTATAGTGCGATCAGGCGTATTTTTACCGCAACTCAAATTCAGGACCAACAACATTAAGAGTATTATTTTATTCATATTGTATAAGGATTAGTTTTCAATTAAGCATCATTGGACAAAACCCTTTCCCTGCCGTGCATCCCTTGCAACCATCAGTATTTATATCCGAGCAGTTTGTCCATGCGTTTTTGATTTTTCATCTCGAAGCTCTTTGACTTCTTTTTCTAAGCTTATTACACGATTCAGTATTTCCATCATCACATAATTATTAGAATCTGACTCTTTTATCTCCAAGGTAAACGGCGGACTTTCTTCTCTGCCGGATATCAACCACTCAACATCACACCCCAATTCTTTGAGAGTGTTCAAAAATTTATTACCTATGCCTGACTGCCCTTTAATGTAAACATTCAAAGCTTGCAGCGTCATACCGGATTTTTTACAGAATTCGGTCTTGTTTTTATAATTTGCAAGTATCCATTTTTCAAGACGTTGCGCTGTTTCTGCTTTTGTTGACATACCTTAAATTAAAAAAATATTATTTAGGTGTTTAAATTTTTATTGCTTTATACTAAAAATTTTAGTAGTTTTGCGAAGGTATAATTTTTATACAATATCAGTACGCCCAAATATACGAATTACGACGATTTTATACGGCAATATTTTACGATCGGCCGGCAATATTTATGACTAAAATATCAATCACGAATATAGCTCCAAAAAAAACAGCAACCTCTTTTAAAACAAGAGGGAGGAAGCCGTTAGGAATAAACAAAAGAGTGCATCGGCATACCATTAAAAATAATCCGTTTGAAGAACTCCTGTGGAAGGAACTCACTTCGTACCATGGTATGAGTCACCCCGAGGAGATGATACGCTATTTAGTACGCAAAGAATACACTGCACTGGAGTCAAAGCTCCATATAATAAGACCATTACTTGATTCACAAGAATAAGGATATTTCACAATGCACAACTACTTTATAGAATTTGGACTTGAGACTGACAATCTTGACGTGGAACAGATTGCAGAGGCATCCATTGCCGCAAAGGAAATGGGGTGGTCAGTCAATCCGCCTCCAAAAGAGGAGGGGCAGAATGGCTAAATCTAAATCTATCGAAGATAATTTTAAACGACGTACAAAAGCGGCGGAAGAATCTCAATTCATTGGTATTGTTCAGGTAAAGGAAATCTTGAGTATGGAAAAGCCAACCGTGATAGAGTTAATCAACAAAGGCGAGATCCGGGCAACCTTGTATAAGGGCAGTTGGAGAACTTCCCGAAAAGAGGTGATGGATTTCATCGAGCGATGCTTGGATGGTCATATTGTGCCGGATATCATCCATCCGGCACGGTGAAAATAACGCGGGGTAGTGAACTGGTAACACACCTGTCTCATAAGCAGGACTATATGGGTTCGAATCCCATCCCCGCGTCTCTCATTTACACTTTAATCTGCAAGGACAGTTTTATGTGGAATCAAAAGAAAAAGTCATACGCCGAGCAGCTCAAGGAAGAGCGGATAGAGAAGTTTGGTATTGGGAGCTACAAGGAAACACCGGATGCTCCGCAAAAGACTGCATCACTTACTGCTGAACCGGCTCTCTCATACCATAAACGGGCAGTGATGCTACTGGAAAAGCATGGAGATGAAATCGTTGCTTTGTTTCTTGCCGGGGCTACCTTCGATGAAATATGGCGAAAATTCTACATATCACATGCTCCTGTTAAAGCATATCTCATTAAAAGACTTGGTGGTAAAAAGGCATACGAGGATATTATCATCGGACGAATCAATGCTGGTGCATGCGGAGGAAAAGGGAGTACGCTCCGAGCTAAAAATAAGGGACTTCCCGGTGCATTGTCAAAGCGATACAAATCAAGGGCGCAATAACGCAAATTGTGGTTTCCGCATATTCCCATAATCTAAGGCATAGTAAAGGAGTAGTAGAGTGCTTCACGTTTGAATATATCTTCATAGGTTCCCATAAGACCTCCCTTCAGTATATGTTCAAGTATGATACTATGCCTCCCTTGATTATCAAGGGATTAACACATTTAATTTATATGAAAAAAGCAGTTAACTTCTTCCTCAATTTTACCGCCATTGCGACGGTATTCCTTCTGATGTACCTTGCCTTCAAGCACGACGAAAAAGACTATGTATCGAATTCTACTATAACATTATCCAAGGAAGACCGATGAATATATTCAATAAACTAAACGCCATTGCAGCGGCATTGCATGTACTTTCCGTGTTGCCTCGCCCGGTAGAGATGCCATTCTATGGCAATGCTGGCAATGCACAAAATGGTATGTACTTCGCCACGAAGGGTAATGCCGCACGAGCTAAACGTAAATCTAAGCTCACCCGGAACATCCGGCTTCACAAGAAAATCTCCACACAACATCCACCCAAATACCGCAAATCTCTACCTACTAATATTTTATAGGAGTTCCTATGCTTAACCTCATAATCCATAGAGCACTGACCATGCTTTTCTTCTTTCTTGCAATGATACTATCACTTGCCGGACATTACCCATTTGCAACTGTGTTTTTTATTGCTTTTGGCTTTGGTTTATCAGACTTACGACTAATCGCACGGCACGAATCGTAAAAGGGGTTACTACGGTGGGTATGCTTTATTGCTGCTATAATAAACGTACAGTCGTGCGGTTTTTTTAACTATTCTATATAATTATATGGCTATTGTACACATTCCCGATGAGCTTTTTAAAAAGCTCCATTGCATTGCCAATGGTATGGCAATGCAAGGTAACAGAGGCACTGCCTCTCCATTTTTCTATCAGGTCAGAGAACAAGAGCGTATTTATGGATTTGATCCCCGGTGGGATTACGATGGTAAGGTACTGATTCCCTCCGATGGTGGTCAGTCGATTGAAACCAGCAGAGACGAGATGATCATGGAGCTACAGGTACTTGGCGAAGACATTGATTTTTCAAAACGTACTGATGATGACTTAAAGAGTATCTTGATTGATGGTTACGATTACGAAGAAGGATTTTTCAGAAACCAGCATGTATTTACAAATGCTTTTTTGACAGAAAAAGCATGCAAAGAGCATATTACTCGAAACATTCACCACTATACCAAGCCGGTCGATTACCTTCAATACGCGAATGATAATTCTGAGATGATGACAGTCATTGAGTTCTTTAGCTTGCTTGCTTCGCAATTGGTTGAATTTACGCCGGATGGATATTTACCGCAGGAGAATTATTTACCCCAAAAGGATGTATTCGAGGAAATGCTCATAGAAGCGTAGAGAAGTCAGGAGGGGTTTCCGGTTCGTGGATGGCTGTTGGAATAATCGCACCAATAGACAAGGGTTCGAATCCCTTAACCGGAGCTTGTTTGTTTACTACATAATATTTAGGTGGATGTATGGATTATGTTTATTTGTTTTGGACTTGGTTGGCGATCTCTTTTGTAGTGATCTTATGGCTGTATAAATCGTTACTTAACTATGAAATAGAGTTTCATAGTCTGGAATATAATCATGAAGCTCTACTACGTGAGTTAGACGAGGAACGCTTGAAGCAAAATAGAAAGAACATTTCTAAGGATGACTATCAAAAGATGTTAGCTATTCCGATGGGTGATAGAGTTGCTTTTTTTAAAAACTCATTTGATAATCAGGCGGCCGGTATTCTGAATGCCTTTGTGATGAAGTATGAAATGGATAATCGAGATTTTGATGTCGAAACTACTCGGGTCGCAATCAGAGAGTTGAATGTGTTAGTGGCTGCTACTAAAATTACCGAGATGGCATTAGATTCTAAACTTCTTTCCTTCATAAAAGCATTAGCTAAAACATGGTAACGGTATCACCAAAGCGTTTTCCGGAATATCCTCCGGTCAAGCTCTTAGTAGAATTGCCGCATTGGATGAATAGAGATGATTTCTGTGAGAGAGCGGCAATTATGGAGTACGACGGTAAAATGTCGCGACTGGATGCCGAAAAGGCCGCACGGTCGGATTTGTATAAGCAAAAAGTAATTTCTCAAATTGAAGCAAACCAAGATAATAACTCATTTATAAATCAGGAGAAACCGAATGAAAGGCCTCATCAAACACTTGCTCTTCAATAACTTGGAAGAGATTCAACAGAAATCGTTACTCAATTGCCATTGCATGGGGTTACACTCGATTATGCTATCAGAGTGTCCGGGTAAAACTATCCGGTTGTATATCGCTGATATTGGGAATGAGTTATACAAAAACTACCCTACTGAAATTTACAACAACGGTATATTATCTCTTGGCTTTCACGCGCACCACTGTAACCTAACACTTGATGTTGTGAAAGGCGAATTGTTCAACTGGACGATTTGGCAAACCATTCATGGTTTGCATGAACCGGGTATCGATAAGCTGACAAAGTTCAAGTATCAGAGTGCTATTTTAAACGGCTCCATGGAGATAATAGATACCTATGAGAGCGTTCGATTCATCACTCATAAAACACTACGTATTCCGGCCGGTGGATATGTTCACATGGATGCACGAGAAATACATACCGTTGCATGTGTACCGGATCAAGTGACGGCGTGGCTGGTGTATGAAGGTTATGAAAATCCTGATTATGAACCGTTCATCTATCATAACGCCAATATCAGCACACCGAATTTAATTCACTCCCTTGATCTATACAAAAAGCCCACCTATTCAGAAATCATTGAACTTCTCCGTAAAGCAGATTTATATAACGACTAATCCATAGAGCCATGCTACGCGATTTTGAGAGCATTACCCACGATCTGACCAAAGACGAGTTACGCATGGTCCCGTTCATCATTGCGGCATTCAAGAAGTACACGAAAAATAATCCAATTACCGGACCAGAAGTGTGTAGAGGATGGAATAAAAACCGTGAGCGTTTAGGATTTATGACACGACTGAACGAACCAAGATTACGTAAAATTTGTAATTATATCCGGTCACATTCTGAAATTCCATTGATTGCGACTCGACGAGGATACTACGTCAGCTATAATGTGCAAGATATTGATAATCAGATACTTTCGTTGGAAGAAAGGGCAATGTCAATTTTGAGCTCAGCAGAAGGATTGAAAAGGATCAGAGAGAAAGTAGGGAAATGAGATGAATCAACTAATAACGTTGAAACGAACAATCAAACGACAAAACGCAGTTATCAAAGATTTGATTGAATTGGTAAGTTCCGAGCGCGATACGGAAAAAGCTGCGTGGGATATGGTAGTCGATTTGATAAACGGCCATAATTACCCGCCGGTGGCAGAGTTTGGCAGTGAATCGGTACAAGCGGCAAGCGAAAAATACTTATTAGCAAAACGAGGCTCAAAAAGAGCACAAAAGTTAGCAGTTGCATTCTTAGAGGAAGTTTGCAGGAATTACATAAATGACGAAGATGGTGAATGTATAGCAATCAAAATATTAGATACTTATCAAAGGTAAGCAAATGAATGAACCTATGACTGTAGGAATGAAGAAAATATGGGAGAAGGTGGTACGATGAAAATATACCTCATATTTGCTTGGTATGACTTCTGGATAGGATTATACTTTGATAGA
>ERZ724505.256-NODE-256-length-37214-cov-13.030383_pt1 | contig 37214 bp, 56 predicted proteins | sample MGYA00376038_ERZ724505 | MGnify/ENA primary metagenome ERZ724505 (study PRJEB28724, sample SAMN07190884) | wastewater metagenome | isolation source: effluent of sewage treatment plant in Hong Hong | place: Hong Kong | collected 2016-03-17 ...
ACACCAGAGCATTGCCAGACACCAGAGCATCGCCAGACACCTGAGCATTGCCAGACACCCAAGCATCGCCATACACCCAAGCATTACCATCTTCACTAAGATTTTCTTCTTTCTCTATCCAACCTCCTAATTCTCCTTTTACTACTGAACCAAAAGACATTTCTGCTTTGATTTGGAATAATGTTCTACCACACCGTACTTTTGTATTTTTTGTTAATGAGTATTTCATATTATTTATATTTATTTAATAATGTTTCAGATTGGCTTGTGGCGGGAAGGGTACGAGTCACACGTACTCACTAAGTATTTATTCAGTTGCGAACTGGTTTATTTCCTTAGACAGTTTATGAAACTGCTCGGCTAATTTTGCCAACTCCACCCCACTAACCAACCTGACAGACTAGCTAAACTGTGGGTTCTAGTTTATATGGTTTAATTTCCAACCCTATACGTACTCGGGTGATACTCCTCCCCACAATTCAACCAACCTGACAGACTAGCTTTATACAGCGGGCAACTACCAACCTTTATATTTACCTTTATCTTTTTTTCTTTCCCCACGATGAAGTTCTATGTGATGTTTTCTGCATAACCATACTACTTCTAATGGTTTTAGATAATCTAGGTGATGTGCATCTACTTTTAGTTCACCACATTTTTCACAAGGTTCTTTTTTTAACTTACCTCGTAATAATGCTTTTTGAACTAGTTTTCTTGCTAAAACTTTATACCTATATTTTTGATATGCCGTTTCGTTAGATTTTTTAGATGCTAACTTGCCAGCTTCTGTTTTGTAATATCTCTTCTTCCTCTCTATTTCTTTATCCCTATTTTTAAGATACCACTCTCTTTTCCATTTTCTATAATTTTCCTTATCTCTATTTCTAAGTTTTTCCATAAGGTAATCATAGCATAAAGTCTTAATTTCCGCCACCGCTATATCAAACTAACCTGTGAAGAAATGGGCTGATGAGAGGAATGTAGTGTTTTGGCATATTATCATTGCTTTCAGAATAGATAATTACTCTTACTATACATTTTCTCTAATCAATCCACTTCTTATTTCAATGTACTAATCTTTTGTAAGATATATTGATCAGAAGATAGAGCTGGTCTTATTCACATGAGATGCCGTCGTTTTCTTCTGATCAAAATACCTTACTAATCCCAAACCTAGTAAACTAGGACTGGGTTAATAAACTATCTTGCACCAAACGCTTTTGTCATAACCGTGATGTAGTAATTTGTGTTTGTAATATCTACACAATAGTTACCAAACCATGCTGGACACTGATGTTTGAAACCCCATCTGTCTATCGGTGTAAATTCACCAGGTTTCAAATGTGGAACATCACCATTTCTTCCCCAAGCAGAGTATACATTCTCTGGGTTAACACCATCACAGTTTGAATTATTAACTGCTGGTATTGTTGTTGTTGACATGGTAATTGGATCGAATACATACTGTTCTGGATGATTTAATGCTGGATTACCACAACTTGCATGTGTAATACCTGCGAAACCAAACATACTTACGATTGCTAAACTAAGAATTATCTTTTTCATATTTTTTTAATAATTTGTTAATAAATTGATCTACTGTTAAAACTTCCTTTTTTGCTGCTACTACAACATTGGTATGTGTAGAGTTCTTAACCATTAATGCTTTGTATATGTTTTGTTCCATTTGTTTTATTTGTTTATTACGACCTTATGTTTATAATGATATACTATATTTAATTATATTGCAACTATGGGCTGTGGATAACTCAAAATAGTAAGGTGTTCCACACTGGTTTGGATATGCTGTATATGTTCCATCTTTCCAGTCTCTTATTACATTTCCATTGTTGAAATATGACCACCATAAATCATTCACTTTTTTATACATTAACTTACCTTTATGATACTTGTTTATTTTTATTGTTTTATAATTTGGTGAGAAAAATGGTTCTTTAACTAACTTAAAACAAATAGTTTTGTTTGTTTCTTTTAATTCCCATAAACCTCCATCATATTCTGTTCCTCCGCCAGATGTTATCGTGCATTTATATTGCTTCATTTTACTTTTAACTTATTTGATAAACCTTTCACTTCACACATATAGTCTAATTTTGAATTAAATGGAAACCAGTATGGCAACCAACTAAATCTTTTTACAAACCACAAAGGTGGTAACATTTTTACAGATGAATTTGGTATTTTTATACCTATTTTTACAAAAGTTCTTATTTCCATATTATTTGTTATTTATTAAACTTTCATTTTTGTTGATAATTGTTTTACTTCTTCTGAAAATTCATCTGGTGGTAAAAATTTTATTGCTTCTGATAATAGTTCTATACTTGATAATTCAGGTAGGCGAGAAACATCATTTGCTTGTTTCAATAATGTTCTAAACTTTTCATCTATTCTTTTACCTCTTATTTCATTCCAGTCATCATTATCCAACTGATGTGTTTCGTTCCAACCCATTGTCCCTTGATAATTAGGTTCTATTCTTTGAATATCTTGTCCTCTTATAGCAAGTCCATTTTTGAATACACCTCTTTCCTCAGGATTATTGAATAAATAATATGCTTTATGTGCTTCTTCTATATCTATTGAGAATTTTTGGTCATCTCTAAATCCTGTAATTATATTTATTTTCATGGTGTTAAAATGCTACCTTATATTTATTTTTTTTATCTTGTAATTCTACTTTTTTTTGTTGCCACTTATCTTTTAACTGTTGGTATTTCTGAATTAATTGAAGAGGGGTATTTATACTAGGGAAATATGGTATTTTATTTGTTTTAGATAAAGCGGGAATAACTTTTGATACTTCTTCAAAACCATATATTTCAATTAAGTCGTCACATGCTTTTCTTTGGGTTGTGTTACTGTAGTAATACTTACAGTATGGATTTATCTCTTCAAATAGTTTAATTAAATCTGCTCCTAGCGGGTTATACCCGCTCTTTTCTTTTGTAATAGTTTCTTTATTTCTTTTGTATGTATGCTTTTGCATACTACTTTCGGTATGCTTTTGCATACTAGCGGTAGTATCCTTTTGCATACCAGTATCCTTTTGCATACTACCTCTCTTACCAACTATCCATTCATCATAGTTTTTGTTAAAAATAAATTCATTATTTTCTTTTATAATAATCTTCTTTTGTAGTAAAGATTTTATTGTATTGACTACTTGTGGTCTATTCATAGATGTATTTTTTTCAAATTGTGATAATGATATTTTGTCTTTTTTTTTGTGAAATCCATAAGTTTTTCTAATTATTACTAATAAGATACGATACTCACTACCATTTATCCCAGCAAGAAATAGATGTTCTAAAATTTCGTTTGCTATTGATGTGTATCCATTTTCTTTTTGAGGATTTGCCATAAAATAAAACCCCTTACAGCGAGTAACAAAATCAAAACATTACTGTCTTTATTTTGCCACCCTGTGTAAAGGGTCAAACTTATTATATCGGGTGGTTTATCGCTGGTGATATTTCTATCACATAAACATTATATCATAATAACAAAAATAAAGTACATACTAAAAACTGTGGACAACCATTTTCCCGACACCAGCAATATGGTATTGCTTTAATATCTCATATATGATATAATGAATATGTGGTGTAACAGTCGTCAAAAGTCACTGAGAGATTACCACAACATAAATTGCAATTTAAGACTACTTCCGACGGGAGGTAGTTTTTGTTAAAGAAAAAGCCAGAGCCATTTAATTATTTGGTGTCCTCTGGTCAATCTTCTCCCTTATGGAACACAAAACTTTTTTATCGTACATAACGTGTAAACGAGCATTGTGTTGTTAATATCTTTCACTTAACAGATAATTATACCACAAAAAAGCACGCTAGTAGATACACGTGCTTTTCTGTCTAACTGCCCAAGACAATCTGTGTCGGAGATTACGACCCGTCTTGGGGAAGTCCTATTTTTTTAATACATGTTGGGAACTGTTTTGTTAAATCAATATCTTTATCAACTATCATTTTACGAACGATTTGCTCTTGTTCGTCTCCGTTCCAAATTGATGTTGTTTTTATGTTGTATTTTTTAGAGAGCCACGCAAAGGTTGTATCCTTAAATTGATATTTCCCTTTGGAGGCGGTTCCGTCAGTATCTTTTGGATTGAGTGCTTTCTCGTTATTACCGCTTTCACATTCACCAAGTAAATGTATCCAGTTATCTATTGAACTCTCAACCTCGGCGATTATAGGGGCTTCTGGGAGGGTATTAACTTGTATTTGTAAGTTTAATGCTTGTGCATTGATAAGTGCTAAAAATGAAAATAAAAGTGGTGTCATAGAATAATAGACATCGGGAAATCCGAACTTCTCTTACTTTATATCGGACGACTAATCCGAGAGGTAAATGCTATTTCCGTATGCCAGCAACAGTGAGGTCTCCTTTTTTGTAGCGGTGATACCAGTTTGAAACGATACCAACGACAGCAAGGACTCCTCCGATAAGTGACATGATTTCATCACTCCCAATGTTTATTTTGAAGTGATTTAATATCAAGACAATTACCCCGACGATTGCTGTGTAATTTGTTGTTTGCGTTGTACTCAACATGTATTAATTATACCATACATGTGATATAAAAGGGGAAGTGTTTTGCACAACCCCTTAGGATGTTAGTCCTTGATGGACTCTCGCTTGCGTCGTTCAACGCAGGTATCGCAGAGTTTCAGGACAATTTCATTTCCGTCAACTCGTGCGATTATTATTTTGTGTACTGTGTGTTTATTGCACACTCTGCACAGTCTCATGACCATTCCGATGACTGTCATGGGGTACTCCTTTGCAGACGTGGCAATAATGGTAGTAGTGGATAAACCACAGATACGTGTTATTGCCACAGTCTGGGCATTGTACTTGCTCTAGGACACGGTTATCACGTCTGGCGGTGTAGATACGCCGACAGATTGAGTGAAAGAACTCGTTGTCTGCATGGAGCATGTACTGTTCAAATCGTTTAACCTCTTTACCACACTCAGGGCAGATGCCCCATGGTAGATGAAGCGGTTGGAATTGGACAACAGGTGTTGCCCGTTTAGGTCTCATTCGTTTCATTCAACGACTCCTCCATGGGAAAGAGAACATCACATTGCACACAGGTTGTGAGGATTTTCTGTATGTCAGTACGGAAATCAAAAGTCTTTCCGCAGAACACACAGACACCCTCAAAAGAGATATTCCCATCCGCACATGCCGAGACACGGAGGAGGGTAATTTGCTTGTCACAGATTTGGCACGGAAAAGAGAGTTTGTGGAACATAGAACCTCCTGACAAAGAACTGACAGACATGGAGAGATGATACGCTTTTTTATACTTGTGAGTTGCAAACGCATCTCTCCATATCTTTTAGTTCTTCAATTCAAAATATCTCGTTCGTAGTTTCTTATCCACTTTATAATGCTGTAACCACGCAGGAAGTGACCACCAACACTCCCATGTACCCGTTTCACTTGCGTTCGACATGATTGATTTATTGCCTATAATCCCACAATGCCCTCTTGCTCCTGCCATACCTGTAAAAGAAACGGATATGATAATACTGCCAACCGTAGGTGATTGGATTTCTGTACAGTTCTTTTCAAGCCACTGTTCCATTTCATTTGTAGAGGAAATACCACGTGTAGGCATAGGGAGACCATATTCTTTGAGCACAAAAGAAAGTGCCTGAGCACAACCGTAGATTGCAGGCACTGTTGTATCTAATGTGAGTTTTTGACCTAAAAATGAATAGGCGAGATTGTATAATCGTTGTGATGGAGTAATAGTTTGTGTTGATTGTGGCAACATGGTAACTTGTCTTGACAATAATAATAGCATATTTTTCATCAAATCCAAAATAGTTGTCCACAATCCTTTTTCTCTCTTCACATCTATCTCCGAAGTCGAGAGGACTGCGGTGCTTGCACCAGAGACTTTCATCAACGCATTGAATGTCTCACGAGGCATATAGAGTTTTCTGCCAACCCACGCTTCTATGATGAGATAGAGTACGCCGTCTATTTCTTTCACTCCTTCGATTTCGTACATGTGATTTGAAATTGCGTTGTCTCCAACAGGGAGTTTATCAGTGTACTGCCAGTCGTAGTACCATGGAGACCAGATTGCGATACCTCGTTGTGCTTTTTCCAGAGCACTCCGTACGTTGTCAAAAGCATCAAATTGACCCGTGTGTGCTGTCCAAAAAGACACAAAGGGCTTCTCATACTGTCCGTTATCAAGTCTTTTAAGACCGTTTTTAAGGGCTTCTTTGATAGCGTTTCGTGGGTCAGCACCATATTGGTCATGGGGTACACGATTGAATAACTCATCTACATCATATAGGACACCTGTGATATCGGTGGCGATGTCGCATACCGTGATACACGTGCACCTCACATCTCCAGCATGTTGGACAATGTCGGGAATATTGGTATCGAAACAAATATCCACAGGTAAGTCCACAGTCTGTCCAAACTTCTCAAAGTAATGTGAATCACGTGAGTCTATTCGTAACTTCATAAATTATGATGTTTATAGTAACCACGTAAATATATCCATGCACCAATAAAGACTGAAAGTATAATCACAGGTATTGCTAATAAGATTGCGAGAAATATCATATAATCTTGAGTAAGAAATTAACCAATTCACTTCCGTTTGTAATCAATAGCGTAATACCTACTGAACTGACAATATATAATATCTTAGTATGTAGACGAACTGTTCCATTGGTGTGGTCTATTTTTTGGATAATAGTGTCTAGTTTTTCATGTATTGCGTCCATTTGATTTTTGATATTTATTTGCTCTTCGTGGTCTTTATAATATGCTTCATTAAGTTTTGAATTGATTTCAAACAACTTACTAATTTCAGTTGCATGTTGTTTTACCATCTCTTCTATTTTAGCAAGTCGTTCTCCGTCTTTCATAGCATTATACCAAAGTACTTAAATACTCATCAATTATTTGTGCATTTTCTTTTATTTTCAATGCTTCATCTTTAGAAACATAGAACTCTAATTGCTCATCTACAATACGTTTGACAGTATCTTTCAATGGAACACCTTTTTCAGACACAATATCTATAATTTGATTAAACGAATGTGTACCATCGTCATAAAAAGTGACGTCTACTTTGAGTTTCTTCCCATCTGGTAATGGTTGATTGTCGAGTGGTGATAGTCTTTCCTCTTTTGCTACCTCACTATATTGTTTATTTATTTTATAATTCCACATGTTAGTTGATTGTTACGAAACTGTTAATAATTGTTTTAGCCCATACAATCATTCGATTGAAATACTGAACAACAACAAGAGAATTTTCACTTCCTATTGTATAAAATGTACTTGTTGCAGATTGATTATTATATTCTGTCTTAATCCAGTCTAATGAACGGTTAGTATTAGAAATTCTAACTTCATCCATTATGTCTTTCCATGTACCAATAAGTAAATCAGTAGTAACAGAAGTGGGATTATTATGCGAACCTGCACTTGTTACTTTATCCACACCATCAGCATAAATTCTAACTGAACTACCATTTCTAACTGCTACCAAGTGTGTCCATCCACCCTTATTTAAGGCTGTAGTAGCCGCAGTTAATTGGTATGTTCCTGATTGGTTTGTAGCAAACCATGGACTTGTTTTTGGTGATGCGTTGTCTGTTTGGAAATACCAACCATTTACAGTGTAATCCCCACGTTTGATAAATGTCTGGAAGTTTGGATTTGTTGAGTTATGTTTTAACCATGCTTCGACTGTAAATGCACTAGATGTAAAATTATACACACTACTATTACCCGCATTGATATATTGACTTGTACCTGTCATGACCAACCCTCCACCAATTTTACCTGCCCCTGAACTTGGAGAACCTACAATTGTACCGTTTCCATTTCCAATACTATCAGTTGCAGACAATGATGATGGAGTACCCATATGCCAGACTCCAACGTAGTTAGCATCCCACACTCCTGAAACATTTGATTGGTCAGTGGTAATAGAAGAATCACCCATACACATATAGAACACCGTATCTGTTGTAGTAGAAAGTGATGATGCTTTTACCCAATACTCCACTGTACCAGTGGTTGCAGAATACATAACAGTCTCCCAATTCATTTTACCTGTTGCACAATCAGAACTGGTATAAAATCCAACATCATACCCATTGGCATTTTGTACTCTTCCTCCATTTCCAGTTGTTGCAAGATATGAATATACGCCATTTATCAATACAGGGAAGTTACTCGGTGTGGCTACTGCACCACTCACCTTTGTCTTATCAATAGTGACTGAACGATAATAGGAAAATGCGGCAAACGTATGCGTTGTTGGTATGAGTATCAACAGTAATAAAGTAAGTATTTTTTTCATATATTATTAGTTACATGTACCAGCCTGAACTACCCATGACGTACCAACAAGATATGTACATGACATAGTACCAGCACTATTAAGTCCCTCAAATTGTAATTTCTGCATTCGGATTGTTGTTGAAGCCGCAGTCGTTGATGGGTCAGAACCAAGATTAAGGATTCGAGTCTGTGATGTTGTTCCAATAGCCAGTCCTGGTGATGTACCTACTGAGGTGTTAATATCAATCGCTGGTGTTGTTGATGTTGCAAACGTTGTAGGAGATGTTGAAGCAATATACAAGTGACCTCCTACTGAACGAAGTGAAATTCCAGGGTCTGTGTCTGTCCCAGTCAACGTTAATTGTGGTGCTGTTGAACTTGATATCTGTATATCATATTTTGGTGTTGTTGTACCAAATCCAATATAATTATTTAGAAATACTGAGTTTTGGGTTGTTGATGTTGCTTGTATTGCATTTACAAATAGATTGGCAGCAGACAAGAGTGTCGTAGAAGCGTTACCTGTGAATGTATTCGTACCTGACCAGATGTTGTTGGTTGTCGTACCAAATGCAAGAGAGAATGTCCGATCTACTGACAAATCACCACCGCCCAAGATTGGGTAGGTTGTGTTGATTGTTCGGGCTGTAGATACTTTATTATTAAACGTATCGTACATAGTATTTGACAAACAACCACCAACTCCACTTGATGCCGTAGTACATGACAGAACAGATGGTGTGCCGCCTATAACAGATATTGGATTTGAGAGAGATAGTACACCTGTTGCTGTAAGTGTAGTTGTAGCGACAGAACCAAGTTTTGCAGGTGTTCCTGAAGTAGTTGTCCAGTATGATAGTTGACCATTTGTTTCATTAGTTGATGTTGAAACATTACCTGTTCCACCAGATGATGAACCTGTAAGAGTAATTGGAGTAGAACCGAGTATGGTAAATGTTGTACATGATACTGTACCCGCACACGTAGCGGTTGTTGTAGCCACACTTCCAAAGGTATTTACTCCTGTCCAGTATGGCATTTGACCGATAGTAGGTGTTGATGAGGTGGAAAGCCCACCAAAACCAACAGTAGCACCCGATAGAGTAATAGGAAATGTGGTACTGATTGTTGCTTGTTTATTATTAAATGTTGTCCAATCTGTACCAGTAAGACATCCTTTCGTACTTCCGTTTGCAGATGTACAGTCAAACGCACCACCCGTTCCTCCGACAAATGCCCCAAGCGTACCTGAATATGTAATTGGTGCGGTAACTGTAGGTGCTGATGTTGCGACACTGTTTACAAGTCCCGTACTACCAACATAGAGTGAACCCTGTGACAAAGACGGCAGTCGTAACGCTGAACTAAATGTTGATGAGGCGGTAGAAAATAGACCCCCAGTAAAACCTATGACTGTTGAAGTCGAGTTATATCCATTATTGACTGTCCACGGAAAGGCGAATGTTGAACCTGTATTCGTGATAGTAAAGTTTGGATATGTTCCCGTAACTGAAATACCTGTGCCATTGTTCAATACAACTGTTTGGTCTGGTGCAGTATTTGTAATAGTTAGTCCTGAACCAATAATAGACTGTCCTGCGGTAACTGAAATACCTGTGCCACTTGATACTGTACCTGTTGCGGTACTTCCAAGTGTAGAGTTTCCTGTAACGTATGCCACGTTTCCAACAGTCCATGGAGAAGATGAAGAAAGTCCTGAACCACCAGTGACAGTGAGGTCTCCTGAACCGAGAATTGATGAGCCATTGATAGTCTTGATATTTGTTCCCGAAACAAGTGTCGGCTGAACAGTGATATCTCCTGAACCGATGATTGAAGTAGAATTGATTGTTTTTACGTCTGTTCCTGATACTGCCGTAGAAATAGGTTTTGTACTCCCATTGCCAACCAGAAGCCCTGTGAGGGCTGTGATAGCGAGATTTGTCGTTGTTGCACTCCCGTTATTAGTCCATGTGTTAAAGTTTGCTGTGTTGGTAAATGACTGTGTTCCTGCCCATGTATTTGAAGTCGTAGTGCCAAATGCCAAGCCAAAAGCAGAACCCGTCAATGTGACAGGGTATGTTGCTGTGTATGTTGTTGGGGCACATGTTGCTGTTGTACAGACCACTCCATCACTATCGGGGAAAGTATACGTACGAGAACCAGACAAACCCATGTTACTTAATTGGAGGTAATTTGCTGAATTGTTTGTATCTATTTTGACTGCACTTCCGAGCAAGAAAATAGGTTTACTGACATCTGATGACCCGTGAAGTGTCAGACCATTTGTTGAACCGCCCTCTATAACATCAGTTGTGAGTTTATACGCACCGAGATTGACATCTGTTGTTGCACCTGTGTATGGGACAAGTCCTGTGATGTCTGCACTCGTAAGATATGGACCACCAAAGTCTGACACCTGTGACTTTGTGATTGAAAGATTTGGAGCAGTTGTGAGTGAAGTAAATGTGGTTGTTGCGTAATAGAGGGACTGACTTAATGGCGTGTAGCCAAATAATGTTGATGTTGCGACTGGTGTATAAGTACCATTTGCATTACCTCGTGGAATAACACCATATCCTGTTGCCTGTGGGATAGTAACATTTACAGCAAATACACTGGCTGCAGTAAGTATAAAGACACAAAGTAAGATATATTTTAATTTTTTCATATTTAATAAATTGACCGAATAAATCCAACTGGCGGTACAGTCATTGTTACTGTTAAGGTTGATAAAGAATATCCCGCACCATCAAAATATATTGCACCATCTGATACTATCCATTTTGGTGTTGCAGAAACGGTAAATGTGACATTTGTTCCGTCTACTGTTCCAGTTGGTGTTTCAACTGCAATAGTTCCACTTGGTATCGCTCCACCATCTTTTATAAGTTTTCCAGTCGTACCATCAAACACTGCCAAATGTCCGTCTATTGCTCCCGTTGGACCTACGACATCACCACTTCCTGACCCCCCTGGGATAGTAACTTGTACAGTATCACCAGACTGCGTAGCGGTCGCACCAACTATAGTAAGGTTCTTTCCACGTAATCCATTAAAGAAGTTAGTAGTAACTGGTGTAGAAAGATTAGTAGTAACCATTCTCTGAATATCTGCTAGCCCTTCAATTTTTTCTTTCCTTATTAACTTTTTCGAAATGTTTATCTTCTCAGTTACTTGTTCTGGAGTATCGGGAGATCCGTCTTTGCCATCAATGCCATCTTTACCATTCAATCCATCAATTCCATCTCTTCCATCACGGCCATCTCTTCCATCTTTTCCATTTTTGCCATCTTTACCGTCTTGCCCTTTTTCTCCTTGTGGTCCTCGTTCTCCTTGTTCTCCAGTCTCTCCTATTTCACCCTTTTCACCAGGCGCACCGTCTTTTCCTTTTACTGTTTCAAGAACTTTATTAAGGTCTGGAACACTAGACTTAATTTCCTCAACTTTTGCTTCGAAATTGTCTTCCATTTCGAGCAGATGTTCTGCGATAGCCAAATCACCATCCTCAACAATCTTGACGATTTTTTCTAGTTTTCTTTGTTGTTTTGGTGTTAGTTCTTCCATTTTTGTTTAATTAGTGGTATATTACCAATATGGTCTATTTAATTTTATTGATTTTGTCTCCGATTATTGTATCCATATTGTTTGGTATATATGGTGTATTCATTAAGTATTTCGTCATATCACTCATTTCCATCAATAAGGCTCTTAATAAATGCTCCACGAGCAACTGGCGACAGTCTATCAAGAACTTGTTTTAATGTGTCTTCTGCAAGCCCTGTATAAGTGGCTATGTTTTTCACTGTATTTGGTGTAATAACTGCTGATGTGACACCCCTAATCATTTCAGATATAGATGTACCCACCTGATTTGCTCCCATTGATTTATTCATAATTTGACGTGTCGCTTCTGTTGCACGGAATTCGTCTGAGTTGATACCAATTCTTTTCAAGAAATCATCTGTAGTCTTAGGGTCAAGACCCTTATCGGCAAACAGTCCTTCAAGGTTTTTTGCTACTCTATTTATCTCACTAGTATTTTTAAATTGAACATTTCCAAAAATCTTTTCAATTCCTTCTGTAAGTTGTAAATCAGTAGAATACTTTTTGTTTATTTCTGCGAGTTTGTCAGTAGATTGATTGATAGCATTCTTTACTCCCTTTGAAAGTTCATCTATAAAAGCATTAAATGATAATCTCTCAACATCACTTCCAGTTGTCTTGAACCGAGCATTGTCTATTTTTTCGAGTGTCTGTCTTAGTGAATACCCGTCTAGTTTGGTTTTTGACAAAGTATCAATCAAATTTGATGCTTTTTGTAGTAAGGTCGGTGAATTAAACTCAACATTATCTAAATATCGAGTGTTTCCTTTTGTTGATATTCCAAAACTATCAAGTACTGGTTGAATTGATTGCCTAAATGTCGTTGGGTTTATATCCTCTGCTTTTAATGCTTGCAGTCCTTCACCAAATGCTTTTGATGCCTCCTTTCGTATTTGTGATACACCATTTACAATTGTTTTTGCATTATTTTCTAGGACACTTTCCTGCCCATTTTTGACAATTTGCTCTGATGTTTTAATCGCAGTTTTTGGCTCTTTTATTATTGATTCGAGTGTATTACTACCAACACCTGACAACTCAGAACCAAGACCTTTGAATAGTCTACTCATTATTCCTTTTACTGGTGATAACACTTTTCCAACGACAGGTAATGCAAGTTCTGTTCCTACAGCAATCCCAGTACCTGTTCCAACTTTTCCTTCTTGAGCAGTAGCAACCGCACCTGATGTAAGTGCTTTTTGACCCAAATTAAGTGCTTTTTCTGCGAGGCTTGCTCCTTCTGCTACTTTTCCTATTTTAGATGCTGGGATAGCAAATTCAGCAACTTGTTCACCAAATTTGCCAACCTTTTGTGCTGTATTAGTAGGTGCTAGTTGTTGTTCTGTGAATCCTGTCTCTGGTGTGTTTATCCCTACTGCATTTAACCCAGTTTTGACTGGTTGTAAGGCAAGATTACCTATATTCTGTAAGGTATTTGCCGCTCCTTTTACTGCTCCAATACCAACATTTGCTAATCCTGACCAGATTGAATCTGAAAGAGGTTGTTTTGGTTGCGTTGTCTGAGATACTTGCCCGTCAGTTGCACCATATTTACTAAAATCAGTAGTTTGTGGGGTGCTTGTTATTTTTGCTTGATATTTTGAAAAGTCTGTAGCCATATTAGTATTGTATGGTTAATCCATCTGCTTTCGCTTTTGCTAAGGTATCTGCATCAACTACCACTTCTGCTGATTCACCTGTTTTTGGATTCCCAAGTTTTACTTTTTGTGGTGTTCCGAAACCAATGTTTGCCTCAACAAGTGTTTTTCTGAATTCTTCTCTACTTTGACTGAGGCTCAATTTTGTGGAAGCATCTGCCAACAATTTTCTTTCAGAATCAGAAACTTGTCCTTGTCCTTTTAATAATTTGACATTATCAAGAGACAAAAGCGATTTGAGATTATCAAATTGAACGGTGAAATCCTGTATTGGTGTACCTCCTACTAAACCAGTGACAAATCTTGAAACACCAGTACCGAATCCAACGGCACCAGTCGCTCCCCCCTCATTAAACTTATCAAGCAACGCTTTTGCAGAATCTTTTGCCTGAAGTTTTAGTTCTGATGTTTGTTTACCTGTTGTAGGGTCAATCACGACATTCCCAGCAGCAGTTGCCTGTTTTATCTTTAACTCTTCTTTTGAGATAGCCATATCAGAGTAGACCTTTGCTGTTTGTGCTCTTGATTGTGCAATCTGTGCAACTTGTAACGCTATTGCCTGTGGGTCATTCTGATACTGTCCTACAAGCCCGAGTGCTTTCTGCAAGTCTGGTTGTTCTTTGTTACTTTCAGCAAGGGCTTGCTGTGCTGCATACTGTGCTGCGGGTTCGTCAGGATTATTTTTAAGAGCAGCTGTTGCCATTGCAATAATTGACTTTTTATCCTCTTTTGCGTTATCAATCTTATTCTGTCTGTCTTGAAGTTGTGCTTGAACTATTGCCGCTTGTGCTTTTTCTTGTTTTGAAAGAGTTGGCATAATTGCCTCTAATTGAGCCTTGTAAGCGTCTATTTCTTGCTGTTGTTTTTCATATTGAGCAGTAGCCGCCTTATCAGCCGCATCTTGGGCAAGTGCCAATTTCCCCTGAGCACCAAACAATGCAGATTTAACCGTAAGTGATTGTGTAGCGATTGCGCCTTGTTTGATTTGGTTTTGTCGTAATTGACTTGCTGTAATTGGAGCCAATCCTCCAGTAGTTATTCCTTTACCAGCAGCCATTTCTTGTGTCTGATTTGGAATAGTATATTGTGCTTCATTTTGAAGTGCAGTTGCTTGGTTATTTAGTCCCTCTAATTGCGTGTTGAGGTCATTAAAAACTGATCGTGCCTGAGATACACCATTTGCCTGTTCTGCTTCATTTTGTAGAGTTGTTTTAGTTTTGTTACCACCTATTAAAGAGGCAATCTTTTGAAGTAGAGTTTGTTGTTGTTGTTCTGCGGGCGTAGCAGTCGCACCTTGATTGATAATATCTTCTGCTTTTGGAATAGCAGTACCAAGATTAGCAGATACACCATTCGTAGTAGGAGTTGGAGCAGGATTTAGATTAAAGGAGTTGTTGCCCAAAGAAGAAGCGTCAATTGTCTGATTGACTGGTGGTGCAAGATATGTCTCTTTTCCTGTATCTGCACGTAAAGTTGGTATTTGACCATTTGTCAGTGTTCCCCCAGAATTTAGATATGCTTGTGGTGATGAAGTGTCCATATTATTTCTTTAGTAATCCTAAGTTTTTTAAATGCTTTACTATATCTCCAATGGTATAATACGTTGTACCAATTGTTCCATTAAAACCATTTGATTCTGTGACAGTTGTACCACCGACAGTTGTCATGCTTGATGTTGTTCCAGTTGATGATGGTTGAATAATTGGTTCTACTTTATAAAATCCAAGTTTACTACCTTTGTGTTGTATAGATCTTTCAAAATTATATCTATCTGGGTAAACAAAAAAATCAATGACTTTTTTAAGTTGGTCTATTTGCGATTTTAATTGGATTATTTCTTGTTCCATTATATTGTAAGGCTAGTTGATAGAATATCGTATTTGTATGATAATCCTGTTATTTCTGCACCACCTGTTGATTCGATTCTAAACTGAAAATTTCTTCCTGCTGTAAAAGCATTACCATTTTCATCTTTTGTCCTTTCAGTAACAACAGAACCTGCTGTTGTTTCTGTAAACACCGTTGTCCATGAACCATTATCAGTCTTGTATTTTAATGTCACAGACGCTCCTGACTGGAGTGGCTCGTAATGGAGTGCAAGTGTAAATAGTTGCTTATTAAGTAATCTGTCATGCCCATATACTCTTCCAATAACCATTCCAGGATTGATAACAGAATCATAAGTGGAAGTAGCATTAAATTTTCCAGTTCCAACTCCGTTATTAGTACACGTAAGTGTCCCAACTGTAGTATGTGCTATTGATACAAAGTCTCCAAGGATTGCTGCCGCCAAAACGCCAGTGTCGCTATTATCATTAGTCGCTATCCGCTCCATATTTACAGAATATGCTCCTGTAATTTTATTTTTACCAACTGACCATAGACCATAGTATGAATCAGATATGCCGTCATTTGGTACTATGTTTACAGAAAAATACATTCTATTTTTATATATAAAGTTTACATTTTGATTGATGGTCAATGATGGTGAAGACGAAGAACCGACAATGTGATTTGCAATAAGTTCTTTTATTAAAATAGGCTCTGTTCCACCTGCGTATGCTTTAATTTGTATTGAGTCCGAATCTTGAGTGGAACCATTTGGGGATGCTGATACTCTCGAGATGCCAATTAAAACACCATTGAGATTATTTAATACTTTCAATTGTCCTTGCCCCCAGTTAATACTTTCGTCAGCCGTTGTAAGAGAGGTATCACGACCCCATAAATAAACAATAGACCCGCCACCACCAACTCCATTTAATGAATAACCAGGAATAGCAAGATAATTCCCGTAGTTTGTAAGACACGGAATTGTATATTGTGTTGGGATAGTAAATTGAGCGGTATTGAGAGTTGAAGAAAGAGCATATGTTGCTATCTTATTATCATATGGAATATATAAGATTTTATCTTTTGGATGAACAAAACCCTGCCCTATATTCGTGAAAGTTAATGCGTCATTGGCGCTTGAATTTCCTCCCAGTTTATTTCCTCTGCGGATGTTTCCAGTCTCTGCCCAAAACATTGTTCTATCAGTTGCTGGATTTGTTCCTACATCAATATATTCCACCAGTAAATTATATTTCGGTGTGGCACCGCCAGTTTGTCCTGTATTTGGAATTGCTTGCCATCCATCAGATGCACCATAACCGCTACGTTGCCATAGTTTGCTTGCACCAGAACCATTATCTCCCACCCCATACATTAAGCCATCAGAAGCAACAATTATGTTTCCTATTCCCGTATTTGCAGTATCTGCTGTCATCCCTCGTAGTGGTTTTAATCTGGTTGGGTATGTAAGTGTGTCAAAATGTTTGGCAATAGTAAACTCATTTGAGTGTCCCTCATATCTGTCGTTTGCAACTGTATCAAATCTATTGATGTGTATCAGTTTCATTAGTTTTTTGTTTGATTAGTTTCGCTTGAAGTATTCTTAGAATTGTTCGACCATGTTGTACTACTCGGTGTCTGATTGGTTTCAACAGATGTATTTTTATCTTGCTTAGTCCATTTTTTGAACCACGTCAATGTGGTATCAAAACCAGTTAGTATAAAATACCCAACAGAAGCAATAATCGTTCTGCCATAATTTAGAATTGAGTTTTGTCCAGTTAAAGTAAATGAACCAAACGATGCTGTAATTGGATAATCTAAAGGTGCTTTCAAAGAAATAATTATTCCAGTATTCTCTCCAGCATTCATTGTTTGTGTCAGAGACTGACTACCTGTGCCAACAGTTCCGTTTGAGTCAAATATACGTGTTCCACCGATTTGACCAGCACCAGTGGTCTTTGTTGTTCTACCTGTTGAACCAGATAGACCATTCGAGTTTGCTGTTATACCAGCAACCAACCAACAGTTTGCTGATACCACTGTTGTTGTTTGAGTCGTTGATGTAGATGTATTGGTTGTTGAGGCATACGAATCTGGTTGTGTTGCTGTATTTGCTCCTGCATATGAAACTGCGTGAACTGTAAATCCCCCAGTCCCAGTTGGTCGTGTAGCCGTAAGGGTGTTTGCGCCAGTTGCTGGGCTTTTTAAATACCACATCTGACAACGCACAAACCCAGAAGCCCCGTCTTGGGAAGTTATAGAAGTTAAACTTACGCCATTATATGTCACAGAAGTAAGGTCTTCCACCACGTCATTAACAGTAAAGACAACAAGTACATTTCCTGATGTATTTGTAAATGAAAAACTGTTGGTCGTTGAACCAGAATTTTCTTGTTGCCCTGAACTGTTAAATGAAAGCGCCATATTATGCTATTTGGAGTAATCCGTTAGTTCCATCAAAGTCTATGGTAAGAGTATCCGTATCTTGTAAAGTTATTGAAGACCCGTAGTTATAATATCCAATTAACTCCTTATTTGTTGCTGTGTCGTTATAAATATAAATATACTGAAATGGTCCAGTTGTTCCGCCAGAAGAAGTAAGTGTAATATCTGAAATTACTAACTTGTATGTACCACTTGTTTGAGCGGACGAAGTCGTTGTTAGATTTCTTGTCGAAAGATTTGTATAAGAAACTTCTGTTAAGTCAGACAATTTCGTCCACGAAGAAGTATGTGCTGTGTTTGTTAAAGCAATTTTTAATTGGTCTGAACCAAGATTGTGTACTTTTTCTGCGACCGCTTCTACAAATGAGTTGATTTTATTAAATGTTGCCATATTATCTAAAGAAGTTATAGCCCATATTTGGTTGCCTACCTCTTAAAGAGATATGCTCATCTTTATTTCTTAGGGCGTAGTCGTCTAATAATGCTTGTTCTTTTTGCTGGATTGCTGACATCAACTGATTTGCATTTTTTAATCCGTTTGCTACCGCATAATCATAGGCTATCCAATATGGGATAAGGTCGTGATAGAGGGCATTAAATCCTGGAAACTTTGTTGTATCACCGACAACAAAATAACTTGGTCCTCGCTTAAACCATATTTTAAGTGATGATGCCTGTGAATAGTTTGGTTTTGGATAGAGAAACACAGAACTTCCAAGTTTATCATAATACATTGGTGTTCCTGATGATTTTAGATAATCAGTTAAAGATTGGTTATATAAGTCATTTTGGTCAAATGGTTTTAACAATATCCAATTACCATCTGAATTTTTTAATTCTACTCGTGTAATAGATAAGTGTGATGTTGCAAATGAATAATCCTGTTGGTCAGCCACAAGAGCGGTGGTCGCAATGGGTAAATCAGTGTTATTAGTATCATCAAATTGCCACCGAGTATCTGCCTGAAGAATTAAAGACTCAACTCGCTCAAGGGCATTATTTGCTAAGACTACCATTGTCGCATCGGGTAACGATGTGCTGTTGGTATTGGTTAATAGATACGCTTTTGTTTTTATATCGGTATAAATCATTGGCATAATTATACCAACATGCATCAAAAAGAGTGCTTAAAATGTACACTAATAATTATAAAATGGCTATAAATATGGATATAATTGACTTATAAACACACACATATTGTTTTTTTATTAAAACAATGTATAGTATATGTGTTATCAAGTAATATATAAAACACATGAAAAAAATAATATCAGGGTTATTTTTAGGGATGATATTGTTTGCAACACAAGTGCATGCAGATGATACTGCATCACTTACTTTACAACAACAATATCAGCAGGCATTAACAACTTTAATTGGATTACTCCAAAAACAAGTTGATATTCTCATGGGTCAACTACAACAAATGCAAGTATCACAAAAAAACATTGAAACCAAGATTGATACGGTTGCTCAGACAGTAACCCCGACAAATTATGGTTCAGTCACAACTCCAGTTGTTCATACACCAAAAATATCACAACTTGACGTTTATATAGAAAAATCAGCAGATACGGTATCTTACCCACATGGGTTGTACATGCTATTTGTCAGTGCAAAAGACCAAGATGGAATAATGATGAAAGATGTAACGGTTCACTTTAATAACCCAGAAGATAATCTATTTAAACCAGCGCCAGGTGATTTTGATAGACAGGTCAGTGGTTCGTATGGTATAGAAAATCTCCCAGTCGCATCATTTCAGTATATACCATCAACATCAGGTGAAAAAACTATTACATTTACTGCTGGTGAGATAAGTACAAGTACCGTTATTACTGTTCAGTAAATAGTTTATCTAACATAACAGCCAATATCTCACCAATTTGGCTGTTTTTGTATTGCCAATTTTCTTTTATAAACTTATATGCATTCTCTCCAAGAGTTTGTCGTAGTTTTTTGTCTACAATAAGACTTTCAATCTTTTTTTCCCACTCATTTGATCTCGCAAGGAGTCCAGTAACACCATCTTCGATGGTATTTTTACCCTTAATTGGCATAAAATATGGGTAAACACGACTTGCAACAACAGGCATTTTGAACATCGAATACTCAAGCCACTTAATATGTGATTTACAACGAGTAAATGCCGTATCAACAAGTGGAGCAAGTGCAATATCCCATGCTTGTTGGCCAAGCCATGCAGGATAGTCGTAAAACACTGATTCGGCAGCACCAACTTCAATACGAAGTAACATGTCATCAGTAAAACCTTTGAAATAGACTGGTATTAAGTCCTTTTCAATTGAACCAAGCAGTTGAAAGTGCAAATTATCATACTTCTTCATCAAGTTTTTGATTGCTGGCATAATCATTTGCAGGTCATCTTGATGAGAATTTGAACCAGCATACCCAAGTGTAATAATTCCATCCTTCCACTCTGGTTTTACTTTTTGTTTCCAAAACTTTACATCATTCATATTGGGAATAACATAGATATCTTTATCTATTCCGTGCATCAGTTTGATATGAGCCTGTATTTTCTCTTTAAGGGGAAAGGTCGAGGTGGTAATTGCATGTGCAAATGAAAGAATTGTTGAAAGCATTGCCCGTTCACGTTTACCTGGACCAAATCTGTCGTACAATTTGTTTGTTTTTGGTATATCAAGGTAATTGTCATCAATATCAAACACTATTTTCTTCTCATGTTTCTGGGCGGCACAGTACATTGCGGTAAACACTCGCTCATCAGAGAAATAGTTAGTCCAAAAAACATCATACTTCTTAAATATATTGTCCCACTGTTCTTCTAATGTATCGCCAAAATTGTTCTTTATATCACCCATGAGGTCAACTGTATGACCTTTTATCTGCTCAGAAGGCATCTTGATGCGATAGTATCCCAAAGGACCATAGGTATTCAGTTTTTTACGCTGTGGTGTGTAACCAGAATCAGCAAAATGTGCAAGTATTTTTAGTTTTTTCATTTTGTGTGTGCAAAAATCTCTGCATCACCACTTTCCTTAATGGCGTGCGTTGGGTTAATTTCAATGAATAAATCGTTGATGATATTACATGGTAATCCCACAGTATTAAGAGAATACATAAAACTGATTTGGTCTCGGCATGAATAACGTGAATACTCGGCAAACCATGATTCGTTAAATTCTTGAACCTTATCTGTATGCCTACGAAATATAATTCCGCACTCTGCTAGCCCTATGTGTTTTGGAAAACCAATATCCTCGTATGCTTTAACCTGTTCAATAATAATTTCTGGGTCGTCCAGTCTCTTAACCGCGCACTTTGTTGCCTCATCATACAAACAATCACGTGTTGGGTGCTTATACACTGCAATATCATGGTCTTTTAAATGTTTTGCAATGAGTTCTTCTGGTGATTTGAGGAGTCGTATATTCCCATCAATCCAAATACTATATTCATTTGTAGTGAACAGGTGCGGTAAGAGTTTTGGTATACGAGAGTTCCTCCGTTCGTCTATGAAAAGTTTTTTATTTGGCTGTACTCTCCATGTTGGTGATAGATATGGAGTATCAAGAAAAGCCACAAAGTCCGCCTTTCCCTTGTTTTCCTTGTCTTCCAACAATGTATCTTTTCCTCCAGTAATTGATGTAAAAATTGAAATCATATAATTTTATTATCTTTCAAATACTGCAATCCCGCATCCTCATATTGAGTGTTCTGCCCATGTGTTCTCGATATGAAACCACGTTCCCCCTCAATACAATATGCCGATACACGATAGCATGGAGACATCATTGCTACTCGTAGATTGTGCTTTTTAATAATCTCATTCAATGGATACACAATGTTATTCCAATCATTTAACTCAAGCAAATCATCTGGGTTGTCTGTCTTCCCGATTCTATCAAGGGTAATCCATGACAGGTCAAATTTACCACCAAGCAATTTAAGCACCTTTGGCTTGAAAAACTCAAAAGAACCTCGTATGGAGCCGTATGGAGCCCCAGGAGAGTTAGTACAGATATCCCACTTCTTGAAATTAGGATCTTCAATTGTATCTATAAATACACGGTTATTTAAAATAAGATTATCATCATGGGTAAATAGAAAAAGGTCGTAGTCTTTATAGTTATAATCATCAAGCCATTGGTTTGTACACCCCCAGTCTCCGACAGTATTTGGGTATTCTTTATACACCCACCCAAGATTTTTTATGACTTCTTTATTTGCTATCTCTTTATAGAGAACCTTATCCAGTGTTCCTCTCGTGTCATCTGGATATGACTGTACTTCATTTGCACCTTGTGCATGAATAGGGTCTCTATGAGACACACAAAAATAATGTGCTTGCCAGTTGTCAGGTAGACTTTGTTTGAGCATTGATTCATAAAAGTGAAGAGGATAATGCCACCCACTACAAACTACAGCAATATGTTTTATTTTTTTATTCATAGTTTGTATTAACATCAAAACCGATGGCAGAAGCAAGCTGATTTGCTTGACCTTTTTTCCAATCATCATCAATCCATACATCATCAGGATTTATCTTCTTAGATTTTTTGATAGCCTGACTCGCACACGTAGCCATTACATATGTTTTCACGACAAATAGTTTATTATTTATTTTATTGGTTTTAGACATACGTTCATTTGTATATTATTATTATCAATCACTTCTACAATAAATGGTTTGAACCCGTAGTGTCTGCCGTATTGTTCGTATCTCCTATGCCCAAATTGCATATAGGTAAATGACTGGTCTGTGAATCTGCGACAGTCAAGTGGGTCTTGCCATGCCGCTGGATTTGTCACGAGTGGGACACGAATATAAATACATCCGTTTGGCTTAGTAATTCTCCACAAATCGTTCATTACTTGTACAAATGTTTGTGGAAATAAAATCTGTGTCAATACATTGTTACATAACACCTCATCAAAGGTATTATCACGAAAAGGGATGCATTCTGTGATATCTGCCACAACATCAGGGTGAACATCTGGCGATATGTCTAAATTAGTATACCCATCTCTTTTATCGTTTCCACACCCGATGTTTAATTTCATAGTAGTATTTCAGTATGCAAGACTCTATTGGGATTGACCATATAGTGTCTTTTATCGTTAGTAACTAAGTGTACTAGTGTATCCTGCCATACCATCACAACCCCAACCAGTGTTAATTTTGTCCCATTGTCATAATGGATAACTTGCGTGTGTTCAGCACACTTTGGTTTATTTGGTAGTTTGAAGTTCATTGAATTTGTTTATCATCCCACACACATGTTTTACATCATTTTCGGTTACTTTTGGATTGATTGGAAGACACAGATATCGTGGTTCTAACCAATTCATATTTGGAAGATTTTGTCTTTTACCACCAAATACTTTGTAGATATCGTTTCGTAAATGGACAAGATTGTTTTCAATACCATACTCCGTAAGATACTGTGCGAGTTCATCTCTGTGTTCTGAAATAATAGTCACAAGCCAGTATGACCCTCCCGCAATCACGTCAATACCTTTCAATAACTTCTTATATAGTTCACCTAATTTCTTTCGGTGAGCAATAACTTTTGGTAAATCTGGTAGTGCAGCAAGTCCAAAGCAGGCATCAATATCAGTTGGTTGATATTTATACCCTGCCTCTTCAACATCAAAAGTCATCTCCCGCTTCTCCCATGCTTGGTAATTGTGCTTTTGTTTCAAAACCCTATCTATTCCAAACCATCTTAATTTCTTTGCTCTTTGATATGTTTTGCTATCGTTGAGAACAAGCATACCACCATCACATGTTGTGATATGTTTTATTGCTTGAAATGAGTAACAAATATAATCTCCTAATGTATGAGCGTGATGTTGAGCAGAGTCGGTTATTGTCGGTATGCCATGCTTCTTTGCTAGTCTATATATTGCAGGATTGGCTGGTATACCGCCCATGTTCACGACAACAATTGCTTTGGTCTTTTTCGTAATCTTTTTCTTTATATCTTCAATATCTGCATTGAAATTCGCATCTATATCGCAAAACACTATTTTTACCCCACGTCTTTTAAGCCCCATTTGACCAGCAGAACAATTAAATACAGGGACAATCACCTCGTCACCTTTCCTAAGTCCTATGAGGTGGTAGGCAAGTTCTAGTGCTGATGTACCAGAGTTTACAAACAGTGGATATTTATATTTTAATGCTTTACCAAATGCTTGTTCAAACTTGACAACTTTTGGACCTTCTCCAAGCCACCTCCCAGAAAGTGAATCTGCTATCTCCTTAAGGATTGCTTTCTTAGGAATATAAGGCCAAAATAGGGGAATTTTATTTTTCTGCATATAATTCTTTTAAACCATCAACCTTGGTAAGAAAGTCTTTTAATCTTTCTACTACTTCTTGCTTAGAATACATTGCTTGCATATATCCGTTAGGAAATATGTAGCGGTATGTCGGATCTGAAGTATCTTTTATTTCTTCTGGGATAGGTGGCAAATCATAATTCATACCCTCAAAGTAGATATTACACAAACCGACACTATTGCCATTATCTGCTCGTCTATTCATATTCTGCACAATGGTAAAACGAGGGTCAATTGCTTGTATCTCTTTTTCAAAATCAATATAGTTCATTATAGTTTTTCTACGGCTTCTAATGTTTCAATAAATGAGAGTAACAAAAGAAACATCACAGAAGCAACGCTTTGTGTGTCTCTTTTTTCAATCTTAATCTTATTCCCATACGTCTTGCCGTCTTTCTCAAACGTATATCCAATAAACCCATTTCTTGCGAGTATGGAGACTTCTGTCCCTTTATAATCAAACTGAGATATTTTGTTCATAAATAGATTACTGCCTGAATGTCTTGGCTACACCGATTCAGGCGAATGTAGCCAAGAGCAATCTTACTTCTAATAATACCACACATTGTTTACAAAACAAATGTGGATAACAGATTAAGATACATCAAACCCTCCTGTTGCACCAGTCTTAAGGTTGATCAACCAACTTGAGTTAAGAGTCTTAACTGCAAATGGCATCTTCCAACCGACTGTTGAGAACATATCCAATGGGTTATCTGTCGAATTTGAACCTGGATTCTTCACATAGACCATAGGTGCATTGTGTGAACCAAGGTTGACAATTGCGTATGCGTGAGCACCAAAGATGAAGTTTGAGTACACGTTTGCAATGTTTGTAGCAGATGTTGAGAAACCTCCAGTCAAAGCGTAGTGCTGGTTGTTTGTCTCAACAAATTCTACTCCGTGCAATTTACCGACAACTCCTCGCTCAATAGCATCTGAAGTTGTGTATCGGTGTGCATCAAGCCACTCTGAGTTACCCATCAAATCCATTGCTGTATCAGGACCAATGATACCTCGATAGAGACCTCCAGGGAATCGCTGCGCCTTGTTTTTCTTCAAGTTCTTTACAGTGATTCGAACTTCGAGACCTGTCAAAGTATCTGTAGTGTGAATTGTTGTGATTGCAGTTGCTGATGGAGCACCAGTTGCTGTTGAGGCAATCTGATTTGTCGCACCTGTAACCAATTCAGCACGGATAAGTTGGTCAATAGATTCACCTGCGTTCTGACCATGTACTGAAACATGCTCTGTGAGTCCTGTTTCAATTGCTGTCATTGAGTAGAGTGAACCGACCTGTGTATAGTTACCATAATCTGCAAGAGTAGTTGACACGTTTGTTGCTGTCATATCTACTGCTGTAGGGTTTGCTGCTTCTGACAAAGCGGTGGTAACAATTGCGAGTGGAGTAAATCGAGTAAAGACGATTGACTTACCTGAGTTCAATGGGATGTTTTTAACATCTGCACCGAAATCATGTCGAAGTTCAATCTTTGCTCGCTCTAGGAACACTCGGTCGTACCATAACTGCATTGTCGCTGTAAGTCCTGGGTTTGAACCCTGGGCCGCGGTTGTTGTTGACATGTTTTATAATCTACAACCCGCCAACTAATAAACTAATAATGTTAATAAATTAGGCGTGAGGTAGGATTTTCTCTAATTCCTTGGTATCCATATTTTTCAACATCTCTGGTGTATATTTTCGTTCTACATCTGATAGTTGAGATGACGAGTTGGAAGTTCCATTGGCTGCCATTTCGGCTGCTCTTTGTTGCTTCCGTGCTTCTATTCCAAGGGTAATTGGGTTATCTTTGTCTTCAAGGATTTTGCGCCCACCATTACTGATGATAACGTCAATTTCCTTTTCATCATAACCCTCACGATAGAGTTTAAAAGCATCGTCTCTAAGGATATCAATCGGCTTTAGAGAAGGATTAGTAATAATTTCTTTCTGTGGCTGTTTCTTTGTTACATCATAAGCAATTGCTTTGCGCTGTAACTTAGTAAACTCTGCCTTACTAAGAGTCACTTGGTCAGTTGACTCTGTTGTCTGTTCTTCCTGCTCTACGACAACCTCTTGAGCATTTTCGTTTTCATTTTCCATAAACGATAATGTTATACGTTCAGGCAGGAACGATACTGTTTGTATAAACTCGTTTTTGGTAAGGTACGATAACCAAATAATTAAACTTTGTAAGTTCCGTTCAAGATTGATGTAATCGCATTGATGACATTTGTCTGCTGTGTCGAAGTCAACAAGTTTCTATTTCCTCGATACCAGTTTATGACTAACTGTACCAACTCCTCACCTTTATCATTAGATGATGCTGTCATGTAAGGGTTTTGTGAATCTCGTTGTGGCATATTATTGACCGACATAACCAGTAGGTTTGCCAGATGTATTATCGGTTAAATACTCTTCTGATACAGGTACATTTTCGTATTGTGGACCAACGGCAATCTTTGTAAACTCTGTTGGTTTGATTGCACCAGTGTCACCCCTCTTATCAACCATGACAATCCTTCCATTGGTCTGATTAGGGTCACCGCCAGCAACAATAACTTCTGGCACTACTGTCTCGTTATTCTCGCTCAAATTTGATGTTATTTTTTCTGTCATATGTTTTATTAAATTGATGCCTCATCATACTCACCAGATTCCTTTGGCATCTGTGAGGTAGACTGGCTCACATTTGGATATTTATACTTTGCTGATAAGTTTGCACTACTTGCGGTTGTGTCCAGTGTATTTGCATCAGAGTTCTTAGTATCTGCTGTTTTTGTACTAATGATTGTTGTACCTGATGGTGCAAATTGTGCTGTGCCAACCTGATACATTTCCTCGGGATCGTTTAAATCCTTTGAGGTAATATAATTGACACCACCGCCAGTCCTTATTGGACTATCATATCCTCCTACAAATGATTTCTTATTTTCCATTTCTCCTACTGTATTTTCCATATTATTATTTTTTAGCTCTTAATTTTTTAAGAATGGCACCTGCTACTCTTTTACCTGCTTCTTTTGACCCATATTTTTTCCCTACTTTTTGGGCTATTTTGCTGAAGTTTTTACCTTTTTTGCCTATATCTTTGCCTTTCACGGCTTGTTTTGCACTATATGATTTCATTTGAATTGATTAGTTTTTTGATAATTTTTTGTATTTCCTACGAACCCACTTGCCTCTAAGAACTTACACATTTGTTCATAGAGCATTGTTCGACCTATTAACTCCGCCTTTATATGTTCCGCTGGTTGAGTTAAGTCTACATCTTTCATCTCAATCAAAGGATTAACATAATCCATAATCAACTGTTCCACATTTTTCCAATCTGGGTCAACAAAAAACTTTTCTCTTATTACTTTTAAGTCAATCATACGGTTTGTTGTTGGTTAGGTGGAATAATTTGATTCGTTGGTTGTTGTGATATTTGTTTTTGTATCTGTCCTTGTTTTTGCGATGCCAACTCTAATTCTGCTGATGATATACCTATTGCATCCGCCTGTTTTCCAATAAAGAGGGCGTATACTGGGTCTTGCATCTTTTGTGGGTCATATTCTGCAATCAATGCTTGTATATTCTGTGCCAATTTACTTGGGTCTGCTTGTTCATTGGTAATGATGAAATCAAACTCAAACTCTGCATCTTGGTAGAAGTTCTCTTTGATCTTTAAATAACGTGACTCGCCAAGTTTTCTATATTCTCCCTTTGCTTTTTCAATGAGTGCCTGTTGGTCTTCAAGCGCCATAAATGTACCAGAGAGCAACATTTTCTTTACATAATCGTTTGCATATACCTCCGCTGCCGCTTCATCAAGTTTATCTAATTCCTGCGCAGAGCCAGTAAATCGCATAATATGTTCTGGTGTCAGGTCTTTCATTAACTGTGGCATGACCAAATCATTAAAGAAATCCTGCAGAAATAACCCAAGATTCTCTTTCTTAAATGCGTATACTGTTGTTCCTTGTGAAACAGCAATCTGTGTTTGCCCAAGTGTCGCTTGTGTATCTACATCTCCGCGGATTGCTTCATACGCAAATGATAATGAATCAACTTGCGCTTGATATGATGATTCTTCATCTTTAAATGCTGGTAGATTTCTCTCCTCATTTGCGACTGGAGTAATTCCATCACTTCCATCCTTCTTCACCATATAATCTCCACTTTGTAGGTCGGTGTAGATGTTTTTAACCATTGATTGTGGCCCTTGAAAGATGTGCATTGAACTAATCTCCATTGAGACTCGTTTTTGGTTCTTTAACTCGTTGATACGAGTCTGCACATCGAATAACATCTCAACAATACCCATACCGAGCCATCGTCCTTTTACTTTCATGTAATGGAAATCTTTGAACGGCCATTCTTTACGCCATAATGACTTAAAGAGTATAACTCCCGCCTCACCAGTTACCTTACTTGTGTCTTTGTTTTTATAAAGCAAATCAGCACCTGCAACAATGAAGAGAGAACGAACTAATTTATCACCTTCTTTTGTTCCAGGTTGTAGTTTATCATCCACCCACCATTGTGGCACCTCACCATATCGTTTGTGAACCTTTATGTATGGCGATGACTTCATTAAGTTGATATTTCCTTGTCTATCTTCATATGTAGACTGTGCATTTGGGTCTGAAAATCTTTCAATCGCTTCATCTACGTTGTCCCAACCACTGTCTCGCAGTTCTGTTGGTGTCATGTAGTGAATTGTCGTTACAAATCGTGATTTTCCAATACTATCAACTGTTGGGTCTATAATTAAACGTCTTAAATCAACAACTTCTGCGCCATCTTTCGTCTTTTCGAGTACAACACTACCAAAACGAGGTGCTTCTTCGGCTATTTGATTGAGTACTTTGCCAAGTTTAGAAGTCTTTAACCATAATTTTAACTCTTTTTCTAGCAGAAACGTTGAAAACTGACTCTTTGGATTCATTGGCCAGAGTTTTATCTGTTTTGTATCAAGATTGAGCATACGCATAGCAACCTCACATGGTGGTATGACGACATTAAAGAACAATTTTTCTCGTCCAAGATATAAATCAGTATTTTCGTATTTAGAATTAAGGTATAAGTGGATTCGTTTTATCGTATAGTATTGATTAAATGAATACCCCTGAACAACTGAGATGTAATTATACATGAAATCAGTCTGTTCCTGTCGTATTTTTGAGAAGATGTTGTTTGGAGTAATACTTGTATTTGATGGAGGCATGACATAATTTTACCATTTATGTCAAATCTATGTCGTAATATGTACACATAAATAAAAAAAATCCTTATTTATAGCAGTATTCTTGGTTTCTGTGTTCCACTAAATCTCATACCACGTGTTAATTCATTGATAACTTCTTTCTCATATTTACCAAAATATGATGACACAACAATAAAACCACCAAGTTTCAATACATCTTGCGCCATTGAGTATAATTCAGTGCGGATAATCCACCGATTGATACAATTACGGCTTGGTCGTCTCCCTGTCTTGATATGTGTATATTCTCTTAATTCATTCACTGTATAATCCAGTAATTTATATCGTAACCATATCTCCAACCATAACTTATCATCAACACCAAATTCTTTAGCAAAACGCTTTGCTGGCTCTACAGTAAATAATTTTGATTTATTGAGGTGAATAATCATTTGAATCTATCCCCTGATTGACGGTTAATATATACCTGCTGTGCCATACCATAATCAATTCTCACTGGTTCACGAACTCCCCACACAGCAAGGGCGAGAGACATCACACGGTCATCGTGCATTCCTTCTGGTACAGTGACAGACAATCGTGTTCTTCCTGTTTCTTTACTGATAGTCATCCGATATTGAAATGCCTCTAATTCACTCAACAAGCCCTCATCATTAGGCAGTTTTATTTTATCTTGCTCTATTAACATCGCTAGGTTGTCTAAGAGATTTTTGCGGGAGGTTTCTGTGAAGACAAAGCCTTTACCGTCTTCACCGTAGATATTAAGTCCACGGGCTTTGAGGTCTTCAACAACTGGGTTACCAACTCCCGTAGAGTCTGGGACAATGAGCGCGTTCCCGAATCTTCGTGCAGTTGCTTCAATACGAGCCTTCTGTAAATTCCAGTCAACTTGGTTAAATCTATCTTGTGGGTATACGATGAAGTGGTTGAGATTAAAAGGCGTGAGTACTGTCCAGTCTTGGTATTTCGCAAGGTCAACACCTAATTGGAAGTCTCCTTCTTCTGGTAACGCTTTATTTTGGTCATATAAATTATTTCTTACCCTTCTAAAAAATGCACCAGCATCTTCTATGAAAGAACATTCATATTCCTGCCCATAGAGAGCCTGCGGTGTGTTACGTTTAATTTCTTCTAATTCTTCTTTTGTAAAAACGTTTGTATCTTGCACACCCAATACTTGTACAAACCATTCGTTCTGGTTTTCTCGTGCCATTTGGACTAACTTCCACGAGTGATTTTTTCCTTTCGGAGTAAAAATAAACGTAGCCGTACCATGGTTCTCTCGGAGTATCGGTTGTATAATTGCTGTCCAGATCTGTTCTGACATCTCAGAATACTCGTCAAATACTACATCTATCGGGTTAATCCCTCTATGTTTATCAATATCTTCACATCCTGCAAATCGTTGGATGCTCCCGTTTTTATAATATATCGCTAATTCTGAATCATTTATTTTATCTACTATCTCTAGAGGGACATGTTCTTTAACAAGAGAGTCCCAACATACTGCTTTTGCTTGTCTATATGTTGGAAGAAAGTAGTAATAAATACCCTTTTGTAATTGGGTACGCTGTATCTGTTGGTTTATCGCTGTCTTACTCTTTCCAGCACGTCTATGAAGGACTGATATTTTAAACCTCTGTGGTGCTTTCAGGAAGTCCAACTGATAATCCCTCGGTTTGTACTGATGTGGAATTGTTATTGTCCTCACTATATGTTATTAAATTAAATTGTATTTTTTCTCCACCACTTGTCATATCAGTATCTTGTTTAGGATTTCCTTCTGCCATACGCCAAATCATATCAAAACCAACCTTTTTTGAAAATTCATCCTTTTCTTCTTCTGACATAGACATAAATTTTTCTCTCCAATACTCTTTTAGAGTTTGCCCTTTTGGTCTACCTGCTGGATTTGGTGGTGGTGTTCCTTTTGCAAAAGTCCCATCACTATTCCTTTTTACTTCCAATTTATTAGGTTCTTCCATATTATTCTAATTAATTGATAAATCTAACCATAAATAATCTTCTGGTATGTCTTTACATGTCAGTATTACTCCTCCCATATTCTCTGCGTAGCATACTGTTTTACCGTTGTACTTCCATGGGTATACTTTTGGGCGGTTTCCTCTACCGTATAAGTTTTTCTGGCGGTTAAGTTCTGCGACGTGGTCGTACCGTCCTTCTTTCCAGCGTTGCTTCATTGTGTTACTGCGTTTGAGGTTCATAGTCGTATTTCTTTATATTCTGCGAGGAGTTTTTGGTAATGGTCTGATGCTTTTACTGTTATGTTTCTGTCCTGTTCCAATTTGTCCATAAATGCTTTGCCTTCTTCCTTTAACATTCGCTTATATGCTGTTGCACCCATGCCTCCTCCAAAAAGATTGCACTTTGCACATTGCCACTTTAATACCCTGAAAACATCATACTTAAGATAAGCGGGTAATACTGATTTTGGATATGGTACGTGTCCTAATTGACAATTACTGCCTTGCAAGTTTTTTGCGGAACAAGTATAACAGTCTATTGTTCCATTAGGATTACTAAACTGTTCTCGTGCTATTCGGCGACATTCATCCCATAACTTTCTTTGAATAAGTGAGATTGATTGTTTTGATTTTTTTCTTAGTGGAGTTTTTTTCACCTATTTATTATAGCACAAAAGACTTCATTACAAAGTCTTTCTGTGGATAACTTAATAACTAGAAGGAGCATAGCCGAGTTTCCCCCTAAGTACCTCAAAGATTAAGGTTTAGTTGGTTACTATGCTCTTCCTATGTATCAAGTATATGCTATGTATATTAGAAACATATTAGATGGTTGGGAGAGAACTCGGAACTCTTTTACCCAACTTTCGCATATATTCCCAATATATAATTATGTTTTGCGGAAAGTCTGAAATTCCCCTTTGAACCAGACTTGCATTAGTTTTACTTCTTATCCCCGATTGGAAGGTTCTACTCAAATTGTAGATAAATTATATCATACAACGATACATATTACCAACTCATTACCTCCAAAATGGTTTCTTGTTCTAAAATCTCTTTCTTTTCCTCGTTTGCCTTGTCTGTTAAGTGTGGACATTCCTGCTGAATTTTTCGTATTGCTCTGTCGAAACTTTGTAACTGTGTCCAGTATTTTATGAAAGACTTTTTGTCTATTACTTCAAGATTTGGATTTTGAAATAACTTTAATAAATTCCAAACGGCGATTGGTCTGTTCTCAATTTTACGTGCTAACGGTTCTTGTTCAAGATATTTCTTTGTTTTGTCGTAGTAATGAAATCTCATATTAATAAATTGAGTATAAACGTGCTTTTACTCCTTCAATTAAGTCCGTTGTTGAACCAATATATGACTCAACATCAAATTTTCTTTGCCCTGATGGTGTCCCATTCCATGCTACGGTACGACTTGCAATTGACTCTCCTTGTTCACGAGCAAGCATAAACATTCCTTTTTCTTTTTTAAGTTTACCTAACTCTTGGCGGAGTTGTGCTTTAAGGTTACATAACTCTGAGTGATAGTGTTCAAGTTGGTCTTTGCTGAGATTTTGTTCTTTAACATCTATCATTAATTGTTGGAGTGTTGTCATGATATTGTGGATATTTTATCGGCATTATTTCGGTTACATAGATACCCATTTTCCATGCAAAGTCTGCTCTCTCCTCATCTGTGTTTGCATGGAAGTCTGGTACTTTAGTTCCTGCCGATGTCAGATTATTTTCTGCTCGCAAATGGGTCTTCCCCGTCGTACAATGCGTTCAAATCAATACTCGTTGCTTGGTACTGTTCAAGGATATGTTTTTCAATTGGTGAATGAGGACTTGCAACACATGTATATTCTGTATCAAACCCACTTCCTTTACGGTTAACTGTAATATCATATCCTTTTGGATTACCCCATTTTGGATTTTTAACTAATCCTTGGATATAATTCATGATACCCTTTTGGGTAATCTCTAATACCTGTACTTTCTTTTCGTCATAATTCCACACTACAAATGCCCAAAAATGACTGATGTTAATACTACCGTCTTTATTCATCTTAATATCCTGTGGTACTGTTGACCAGTTTTCTTTTCGTCTTACTGGTTTGTTATCTGTTGTCCAATACTCCCATCCCACTATTGCTGATGATAGAACTCGAAAATTGTTATCACCCTCCTTAAACTTCATGTAGTTAGAGGTTGTTGGTACTTTATAATCACTCTCTGGGAAAAAATCGTTTTCCATACTTTTAGTTGGTTCCATATTATTTATATTTTATTAAGTTCTGCATCTCGTAAAATTGACTCTTCTTCATAACCTAATTTATTCCACTGGGTATGTGTTCCTGCCCAAATTAATTCTCCATCTTCATATCCTGTAAAAGTAAGAAGTCGTAATTTTGCTAATAATTCATATGCGTTGTATACCATATAATTTTTTAATTAAAATTACCTGCTAAACCAAAATTATTTTCCATGCGTTCAAGGTTTCTATTCTCTAATTCTTTGAAATCTACTTTTTCCTTGGTGTGGTTTCGTTCCATGACATCATCTTCTGAAATACCATCATCAAAGTAATCTCGGAAAAATGTCTCAATGTCACTCATAGTTATATCTTGTCGCAATACAATCTCGTTGAAATTTGACTCTGATGATAACTCGCCAAACTTATCCTTGAATACTCTAATTAATTTGTTTACGTTCATTATGATAGATATATTAATGCTAATAATAATCCTACACTTATTGATAATACTAATGCTTTGAGAGTGGTGTGTTTTTCACCGACCCTGTCATACGCTGTGTATAAATCCCCAAAATTTGTGTTGAACATAATTGTTTTGTTATCTTGTAATACATACAGTATATACTATTTGTTTAACAAGCACAAGCCAATTTGTGGATAACTATTTGTAGTATTTATGAGCCAGATTTACCAAGAAATCTATGAAATCTATGTGCTTCATGTTCGCTTTCTTTGCTCCTCTATCAAATATAGTTTTAGTTTTTCGCCTAATTGGTATTAATGTTCTTTCTTGTTGTGATTTGTATTTCATAAATTATTAATTTTATAATACCCAAACGACCACAACCAAAATAATAAAAATATTGGTAATGTGATAGGGAGTGTGAGTATTCCTAGTGTGTAGTAGAGGTATTTCATTTTATTCAAATACTTTTAATACCTCTGATTTGACCTTTTTGAATTGTTCTTCGGTCAAAACTGTAATCAAGACATCTTTGACAAATTCTTTTTGTGGTTCAATAGGTTGTGGTTCGTCATATCGCCTATTAAATATCTTAGATGCACTCATTTCTTCTGAGTATTGTGCTAATTGCTCCTTGTAGTTTTGATTTGGTTCTACTTTTGTTATTTGTATTTTGTATTCCATATTTATTTTAACTTACTTATAATATCTTTTACTTATTGTTATTTTTATAATCTTTCTAATTTAGTTATTAATTCATTAATCGGTGTTTTAATAGGGTCTACTGATACTATTACTTGCCCACCCTTACTAAAATTGACCAATATAGTGTCTTTACCGTCAATAGAATATTTTGATATTTCAGTTTGAAGTGAATCTAAATGTTCACGTTTTTTTAATTCACCGATAATATCTTTTATTTGTGATAGGGCAGTGTTGAAGCCAACGTTGTTTCTAATTTCTCCTGTTGACAAACTTTGATAATTTACCTTTCTCTCCTCTGGCAACACCCTTTCTACCATTTCTATGCCTTGTTTGATGCCGATGTAGTGGATGTGGTTGAATATATCTTGATACTTTCTAACTTCTATTCTGTCATATTCTTTTTCCTGCTCTGAAAGTTCACTGTATGGTGTAGCAATCTGCCTCTCCCATCTCTCTACTCTTTCTTTTGGGATAGTTAGTGTTCCATCTTCGTTTTTTACACACAGAGAATGTAGATATTTTTGCCACCTAGACCATCTATCGTGTTCTAAATCTGCCCCTTTTTCTACCACTTCCTCAATAACTCTTCCATACTCTACTGCACTATCAAATGTCTTTTTAAGACTGCTGTTTTCTCCTTCAAAAATTTTGCTTTGTTTGTTTTGTTGCATATTGTTCAATTGTATTAAAAACATTTCATCTTGCGCTATACCTCGGTCTATTGCACTTGCACCTGTTTCATCTTTCATTGTAGTGATTTTAACAAGTATAATTATACCTATACTATACCTGTTTTATACCTGTAGTGATTTTAATGATAGGACTTGGTCTAAATCAAAACTTCCTGCGTCATCGGAATTTTTATCTAGTTGTTGAATCAATGTTTTTACTCCATTTATGTTTGCCCAAAACTGAACTACCCAATTATCTCCACCATCTGCTATATCCCATGATACAGTTATTCTCTGCTTCTCTATCAATGTGGTGAGTTCGGAGGTGAGGAAGTCTTTTATTGCAGTTTCAGTCCATTGAGCCAATGGTGCATCAAATTTCTCATCAAACCTATTTATTACTTCTTGTATATTTGTCATAGTTAATATAAATAAACTGTATAATAGTCAACTTCACCATCTTTCTTAAGTTTTATCCCAATCAAAGCACCTGTCCATGTTTCTTTCTCACCTTTAATTCGGTATGTAACCTGTATGTCGCCATTTTTACATAGAATAACTGATTTGATTGAGTCTGGTGATACTTCCTCTGAGTTATTTTTAATGTGTTGTAGTTCTGTCATAGTTGTTTTTATTAATAATAGGATAACCTGCTCCACCTTCTCCTCCCATACCGCCTTTTTTAGATGGAAATATATAAACATCTCCGTAAGTCGCATAACTGTTACCTCCTAAACCAGATGGATTGATTGGATTTATTTTTTTTGTTTTTTAATTTAATAATTCTTTTTTTCATATCCCAATATTCATTTGTCGGTCTTATATCTAGTATGCTCATTTTATTTATTAAGTTATTGATGATAGTTAGTGAGAGGGACTAGACTAGTATGATGTTTTGGATGTGCTTATCATTGCGATGCAACAAGTTGCGGCGTTCCAAACAAGTAATTCAATATCTTTTTTTGTAATTTTAATTTCATTTTCTTTACAATCAAAATTTATACTTTCGGCGATGACTTCTTTTAGTTGGTCAAACTTTAACTTATTTTCTTTACTCAGTTCTTTCTTGTTTATTTTTGGATATTTCATTTTATTTGAAAAAATTATGTTTTAATATTAAATCTTCTGCATCTTCGTATGTTGGTTGCATTATTGGTGTTGCGTCTTTCCAAAAACCTCTGAACAAAAAATAAACTATCCTATTTCTTTTCTTCAATAGGTGTAATTTCATAATCTCCGATAACATATTGTGCTTTCCAATAATCTGATCCGAGTTTATCTTCTATGCGAGTGATTTTTTCACTATCATCTCCACCAATGAACCAACCTTTTGTAAATGATGCTTTTGCAGACACCAGAGCATTGCCATACACCTGAGCATTGCCAGACACCAGAGCATTGCCAGACACCAGAGCATCGCCATACACCAGAGCATTGCCAGACACCAGAGCATCGCCAGACACCTGAGCATCGCCATACACCCAAGCATCGCCATACACCTGAGCATTGACAGACACCAGAGCATTGCCATACACCTGAGCATTGCCAGACACCAGAGCATTGCCAGACACCAGAGCATTGCCATACACCTGAGCATTGCCAGACACCAGAGCATTGCCAGACACCAGAGCATTGCCAGACACCAGAGCATCGCCAGACACCTGAGCATTGCCAGA
>ERZ724505.257-NODE-257-length-37193-cov-19.205396_pt1 | contig 37193 bp, 67 predicted proteins | sample MGYA00376038_ERZ724505 | MGnify/ENA primary metagenome ERZ724505 (study PRJEB28724, sample SAMN07190884) | wastewater metagenome | isolation source: effluent of sewage treatment plant in Hong Hong | place: Hong Kong | collected 2016-03-17 ...
TGCGTCCCTCAGTTCGCAGTAGCAGCCTCTGAGTATTTTTGGGGACTGGTAGTCTGTTTGAACGGCGTATTGTGGGATAATTCCACTACAGCAAAAGTTCTAGCAGCTAACGTTACAGCAGGAAATCTTCTCTATTCAACTGCAACAGCAGGGGTACTAGACGATGATTCTTCTGGGTCAACAATACCGCTTATTGGCGCCACATTGATGGCAACTGTGACAACTCAAGCAGCTACGCAATTTAAGACAACTCTTAAAGGCATGAGCTGGTTGAAATAGTTTGATGGGGGCTGAAGTTTAGCCCCCTAACTTTATAAGGAAAGCATGGACGGTATAGATACCTTTGAATCCCCACTATTGGCAGATGTAGAAATTAATTCGGACGGGACATTAAAACAGTCTGGAAAGCAAAACGTAAAATTTTATAATAAAAAAAGACTTTCATTCAAAGCGCGCCCTCTTTATGTAAAGCAGGATGATGGATCTATAGCCCTTGATGCTCAAGGAAAACCTATTCGCGCAAAAGATGAGAAAGGAAAGCCCCTTTTTGAGATTGATCCTAAAACAGGTATTCCCTTCAAGGATGCATACGAAGAAATCGTAGAAATGATCCGGGTTGAAACTAAGGGCGATACTAATATTAAAGAAGATATAGCGGATAATTTTTCTAAAAGGCAGTTTCATCGTCAATATAAATTCTTCCGTGAAGGCAAGATCCCAGATGGGCACTCAATAGAGGAATTTGACTTTTTGCAGCCTTCAACAATTACCGAGTTACATATGTTCGGTATTCATACTCTTGAGCAAGTAGCAGAGATGAATGAAGTAGAATGTGAGCAAATCAAAGATCAATCTGGCTTTGAAATTCGCGATATAGCACAGCAATGGCTGAAAATTAATTCACCTCAAGGAAAGGCAGGTAAGGCAGATAGACTAGAAATTGAAGTAGCTCGACTAAAGAGAGAAGTTGAGACATTAAGGTCAAAAGGCCGAGGTAGAGGAGTTAGGGCAGTTGATCCAGGGGATGAACAGCCAGAAGCGCCAGTAGAGGAGCCATCAGTACCAACTATAGAAATAAGCCCAGAGGAATTAAAAAATCGTAGACCAAGAAAGGTATAAGTTATGAAAAAGATTTTTATTACGTTTCTTTTAGCTATTAGTGCGACTTCTGCATATGCAGATACTTGTGCAACACAGCTAATGCCCGCATTTACACCTGCGCAAGCTATCGCATTATGTACTAAACTTAATGATTCGATTGCTGAGTCACTCGTACCGCAGACAACTAATGCTATAAATTTAGGTAGTAGCTCTAAGGTTTTTAATACTGCATTTCTAGGAGGTGGCGGCCTTAACTTTCAATCTACTTATGAAGAGGCTGTAGCAGGAGCGGGCACAACTGTATCAGATGCAGCAGCTCTATCAGCAACCAAGCCAGTGCATCAGCTTACAGGGGCCAATGGTACAGTAGGTTGGAAATTTGTTACTGCTACACCTATAGGATCTATCCAGATACTTTTAAACACTACAGCAGGTGTTCCAAAGATCTATGGTGAATCAGGTTCTACCTGTAATGGTGGGGCAACCGATGCCGCTTGTACTTTGGTAACTGGCATAGGCCCACACATTTGCTGGAAAGCAGCAGCATTAACGTATATCTGTGCGTAGCAGGGATAAATGGGATTTAATACAGTAACAAATATATTAGAGCGGATTCCAGCGGGAGTCATTCACGGGGCAACTGCTCTAAATATATTGGGATATAATGGCGCTACTACTACAACATATGAAACATTGTGGGACGAGTCCAGCGCTTATTCATTCCTTACTGCTGCTATGTCAACGCCATACATAGCTAGTTCTAGCGCAAACGATACATCAGCAGGTACAGGCGCAAGAACAGTAAGAGTTACTTTAGTAAACACCTCATTTGTTCAAAGCACAGAAGATCTAACACTTAATGGACAGACTAGCGTTAACTTAGTTACCGCAAATGTTCTAGCTATTCAAAAAATAGAAGTTCTAACAGCGGGAGCAGGGCTAGTTAATGCCGGCATTATCAGAATAGGAACAGGAGTAAACACAGCGGGTGTCCCTGCGGTAGTACATGGGCACGTTGCCATAGGTACTAATATCTCGAGGCATGGCTTTTATGTAGTACCTGCAAGTTATTCTCTTCTAATGTGTGGTTTTTATGTTGCTAGTGGAAGCGCCACAGCAGGATCAATTACAGCGGCAGTAAAGCAAGCAGTTGATCTAACAGGACTAGTCAAAGAAGTATTCACCCAAACAGGCGCGACTACTGATAAGGTAGCAGAAGAGCTAAGAGTACCAATTTTGTTTGAAGCTAAAAGTAAACTGAATTTTCAAGTATTATCAAGCGCGGGCACTGGTCCTGCTTCTTTACTCGCTAATTGCATTTTACTAGACAGACAAAACATAACAGACGCAACAAGTTTTGCAAAATGGATATAAGGGTAACATGACAAACGGATTTTATTTAGTAGATGAAAAGCACAAAACAGTTAAGGGCGATGTTGTAGAGATCAAGGATGTGCTCTATTTTCGTCAGTCTAAATCAGGTTTTGATAATAAAGCTACAAAGGATCATGTAAAGGCTTACCCTGGATTATTCCAAGAGCTTCTTAATAAGCATCCTAAATTTGTATTACCTGCTAGTTTTTCAGATGAAGAAATAGGGGCAGCTTCTTTTAAGCCAGTACCTGAAGAGGCAGTAGTAGTTGCAAAAGAAACACCAAAGACACACGGCAAAGGCAAGCACGAGTAAAGTAATATGCTATCATGTCGACAGTTTCCGAGATCTTAAATGAGTTTTGTGATCGTATAAATCAACCTAGGGAGTCGTCATATGTTGGCGGCACTACTCCAGGGGCAAGGCAACTAGTCTCTTTATTTAAATTCATAGGCGATCAGCTTTTAGACTATCAGGACGGATGGGATCAGCTTAAGCGTATCTATCCGTTTAAGACTTACCAAGGGATTTCTAACTATCAATTACCAGGTGATTTCTTAAGATGTCTAACGGGCACTCAGTGGGGCGTTACTAATCAGATTCCCCTAGCTGGCCCGCTCTCAAATGCACGCTTAGCTTTTCAAACTTACGGCGTTAATATCGCTACTCCTTACGCGGGTTATCAGATTAATGGCGCTCAAGGCTATAAGATAACGACAACGCCTTACACTCAGTATTCAGCCGGATATTTTCAGATCTCACCACCTGGTCAAGATTCTGTAACTGAGAACGTAATTCAATACGTATCTAAAAATTATGTCTGGGCCCAAAATTGGGCGGCCAACACAGCATATACACAAGGGAATATTAGAACCATCCATGATGAAATGTGGATCTGCACAGTATCAGGGACTTCCGCTAATACTGGTCAATATCCTGTTTACGGATGGGATAATAATGTTTATTGGCAGCCGATCCTAGTTTATGTAGCAAGTGAATTATATTCTACTGGGCAATTAGTCTATTCAAACTCAAAGGTTTATACAGTAACGACGGGCGGTAAATCTTCTGCAAGTTCGCCGTCCGTTTCATCAGGCTCAGAAACTCTCGGAACTGTTACCTTTGCTTACACTGCAACTCCTACAAGTTGGGCAGCAGGTACTACATATGCGGCAGGGGATTACGTCAAAACCGCTTCCATAGCATATCTATGTATGCAGGGAGGGGTATCTGGTTTATATCAACCAAATTTCTTTATAACGAGAGCCTCTTCAGTCGAAACCCCTCAGTTGATTCTTAAATGGTGCGTTGATGGGACGGCCCAATGGGCATTATATCGTGAGCCTTATCCGGTAACTGCTGACACTGATTTTGTAATTCTTGATGATGAATTATTCGTGGAGGGCATGCGGTGGGCCTGGTATCTGTCTAAGCAACAGTTTGATGCAGCGGCACAGTATCAAAAGCTTTGGGAAGGTTCTGTAAGGACCGCTCTGGGTCGTCAGAATGGCGCGACTGTAGTTAGTGCCGCATATGACATGCAAAGTACATTTGATTGGCCTGTAGTACCAGTTGGTGCATGGGCAGGAACAGGAGGATCTTAGTAAATGGCAATAGTAAAAAACGATCCCTTTCCGGGCACTGATTATTCCCGTTATCAAGAATGGGAAAAGGTAGTTATGCCTAACGGCGAAACTTATTATGTAGTACCGGGTCATCCTGCATATGTACTAGATAAGACGGCATCTAATGCTACGGGGCGCACTGTTTTTAGAAATAATCCTAAGCCTGCTATTGATGAAGCAGAAGATAAAAAGCGACAGCAAGACGAATTAATAAATCAAGAGAAGTTTAATAGAAGTCCTACCGGCCAATTATTACCAATAGTAGGAACAACAGGAGGATTAATTGCGGCTAGTCATTTTGCACCTGCTAGCGCCTTAGACACAGCACTAGCGGCAAAAGTGACAGCAGAAGGCGGTACGGGGGCACTTTTAGGAACAGGATCCGTGGCTGCTACGCCTACTGCTGTAACGGGAATAGGTCCAATTGCAAGCGGCACAGGATATGCTACTAGTTTAGCAGCACCAGCGGCAGCCGAAACAGCACCCGCAGTGGCTTCTACCGGAGTTTTAGGCACTGGCTTAGGAGTTTTACCATTAGCAGCAATCGCAGCAGGAACTTATCTAGGTGGTAAATCAGCTTATAACATGCTTAGAGGTAAGAATGATAAATCAATCCCTGGATTAATCGGCAGAGGAACGCTAGGAATAGCAACAGGCGGTTTATCTGAAATAGCAAGACCGTTTCTAATGCATGAATCTACACGAGATGTTGCAAAAAAACATACTTCGGATTTACTTGGTATCGGTAAAGATGATTCAAACTATCAGCAATACGTTACCGGAATGCGCGAACAGTACAAATCAGCACCACCAGATCCATCCAAACCTTTCGCGGGCAAGTATGAAACTTGGGAGGATTACCAAAAGGGTGGTTTAGAAGCTAACGATTTAACGGGCGTCTACGGTAATATCAAAACCTATGGCCCTGCATGGGCTAATCTTACTCAGGATCAAAGAGTTGCAGTAACAGACGCAAATATAAAATCTGGAATCTATACATCTAATAAGGGCGAAGTAGAGATAACCGACGAAGCCAAAGCTAAAGAGAATTTTGATAACGTAATGAAGGGATTTAATGCCGGGGTAAAAGCTACTACTCAAGGAGAAGCCGCAGCGCAAGGATCGACGCAAACAAATAAACCTTTAATAACTCCAATTCGTTCTACTACTAGATCGCCAGGAATTGGCATGGATGGTAAGCCTATTTTTGTGAGTAGATAGCTAATGCAATCTATTCCTTTCCCTCCACCATATAGAGGCCAAAAAGATGATATACCTCTAGCGGTAATAGAGTCACCTTATGCGGAAATAGTAAAAAATTATAATGTCGACGATCAAACAGCGAGTATAAGATATGGCGATCAGCGGTGGACTACCCCTGGAACCGTAAGTATAGCAACGCTAAATCTTGCCACTTACGGGACAGGAACAGCACAACAAATGTTCCTTGTTTATGATGATCCAGGGTCCGGGATAAAGTGGCTAGATGTCAGCTCTTCGGGTGCCGGATCGGCTGCTTATAGTCCAGGTGGCCTCGGTGGTGATGATGAAATCCATACGCTCTATTTTAGAAATATATTACTTTATTTTGGTGAAGCTTCTATGTTGCCAGGGGGAACCCTTGGTCCAGTATCTTATAATGGTACGGCGTGGGCTAACTATTTTACTACCCCTGCTTCTTTCTATACGTGGGGATCTATATCCGCACCATTTGGGGGCAATGTTTATAAAAACAGAGCGTATATAATCCAGAAAAATTCTAGTACTTATGGATATACAGAAATAGATTCTATTATTGGCACTCTGACAGCAGTAGATCTTGCCTCTATTCTTTCCGAAAAAGCTTATTTATATGGGATTAGATCGATCGCTCTCTCCGAAGGCATAGAGCAAAAAAACGTCCAAGCTTTTGTAATGTCATCAGGGGAGATCTTAGTCTATGAGGGGAGCTATCCTGATTCAGATGATTGGCAAACAGTAGGGCGCTTTGTTGTCCCTCCTCCTGTTTATTATAACTCTTTTGTTGATGCCAGAGGTGATAGTTATGTCATCACGGAAAGCGCGCTTGTTTCGTTGCGCACGTTATTTGCTCAAGGTGATGAGGTGGCAGTAGATAGAAGCTTATCAGCTCCTATTGCAAATCGTTGGAAACAATTAGTACAGAATCAAAACTCGGCTCTTAATTTATATATCAAAGGAATATATGACCAGCTTAACCAGCGGATTATAATTTCTTTTCCTCAATACGTAACTACTGCGGGAGTTTTGGATACAAGCAAGGCAGTACGGCTAATTTATTCTTTTAAAACTGAATCTTGGGTTGAACATGTTTGTTCGTTAGTTTCAGGGCTTTTTACTACTACACCCTGTTATTATAAGAAAAATACCTACTATGGAGTAGGTGGATATAGGGCCGTTATGAAGGTGGAAGGAAATACTCAATTCCTGGATGAATTACCTGATAACACATCACCAGGGGTTAGTTACCAACTAAGAACAGCACCGATTTTACCACAGAAATTTGGAGCAAATAGTATAAGCGGCTTAGAAATTGTGCAAAAAACGGATCTTACAGCTAGCACTAATTATAAGTTGATAGGGGATCTGGGAGTACAGACTACCACAGCGCAAATATTATCAGACCAAGGAACCGGGACCACCATTCCGCAAGTAAATGTTGGAATAGAAGCAGGATATGTACAAGTTGATATATCGGGAACTGCATCAGCAGGTGCCACGATAGGGCAAAAGATATATGCTATGAATTTATGGAGCCAACCAGGGCCAACAGGATCAAGGTAATATATGAAATATAAATCATCAAAAGGAACAATAGTTAATATCCCTGATGGCCTGACCCCTCAGCAAATTGCCGCTATTAAGAAAGATGCCGATGCAGGTTATGGCACAAGAGCACAGCAGACAGCGGATGCGTTAGGGAAGAAGCTAACAACTAATCCAGCTCCTCAACCTCAAGCGCCAGCCCCAAATAATCAACCTCCACCATCTCAATCAGGCCCTGCAAGAGATCCGGCCAAAGTTAGAAAATATGAAGAAGCAATAAATCGAATAAAGAAGGTACAGAAAGGTACTCCTGAGTACCAGAAAAACGCCGATATAATTAAATCAATAGGAACAGAATACGGATTCCAGTGGCAGGATAAAGCAGATTATAATGCACCGGCGGTAGGGTCTAACAATGATCAGGTAGTAGGTGGCGATGCTGCTCCTGGTACATCGTCTAATGCAGCCGCAGCCGCAGCCGCAGCAGCGGGAGCAACGGGTACAACTACTGCGGCAGGAATATCGGGGGGCTCAGGGGCAGGAATAGCTACAGGAGCAGAAAACAATCCGGATGGCACGACTAACGCAGGTGCTGCATCGGCTACCGTATCAGCAGCAGAAGCCGAAGATTGGCGCAGGAATTGGCTAGCTGAACATCCAGATGAGATGGATGAAAACGGGAATATCTTGCGCTATACTATGGACCCTGATGGAACTATCCACAGAGAAATCAGGGAAGGAGAAAGGGCAAAGTTTTTCTCAGATCAGGCAAAAGCAGCAGCAGAAGGTTTTAAGGGGGATGAAAATAGAAAAGCAGCAGAAGAAGCTACCTATAGCACTCTAACTAAATACTATGATCGTGACATGGCGCGAGACAGGGAAAGAGCGCAGCAAGAAATGGCTAATCGTGGTATCCCTTACGATCCAGCAGCAGAACAGGACCCAAATACAAAGAATTTATATGGTCGAACTCTAGGCGGCTTGAATGAAAGATATCGAGGGTTAAAAGATACAGCACGCCAACAAGCGATTCTCTCAGGTAATCAAGCCTATGAAACAGATGTTAAAGCAAGAGATATAGCAATTAGAGATGCTCTAGCCGGGTCGGCTGCATACGGATCAAAATATGGTGCTTACGGAAATAGCGTATATACCGACAATGCAGGAAATGTACTTGATATTATCAAGTTAACAGCACAGCAATATGCAACTAAGTACGGTATGGATCTCGCAGATGCTCAATCTCTCAGAGATAAAGCCTCTAAAGATGCAACTCTTGCTGCTCAAGTTACACAGTGGGAAAAAGAGAACAACCTTGGGACTAAGACCCTTGCTGCTAATGTAGCTGATTGGAAGAAAAAGAACGAGATCGCAGCGGCCGCCGTTGCTAAATCTGGATCTGGATCTGGCGGATCTAGCGGTAGATCTAGCAGTGGATCAAGTGGTGGCGGTGGGTTCGAGTTACCAAGCTAAAAAGGGGATTTATGGCAGATGAATCAGTACTAGGATTATTAGGTAGCAACGATCTAGCAGGGTTTAATCAATCTGTTGTGCAGTCAGATCCTTACGGGATCGCAGGGCGCTCTCTAGGTGCTTGGCAACCTGATATGTCCACATGGAGCCCTACAGAGGTAGGCGTTACCTCATTTGCTAAGTCCTTCCTCTCAGGGCTGTTAGGAAATTACGCGCAGCAAAACGCGGCTAATCAGCTTAATTCTGTGATTAGTGTATTACCACAGTTAAGAGAAGATCCCTTGCATGTTGCAACTCCTGAAGGAGTAGACGCGGCACCATTTTCAGCGCTTAGGGCAAATCAGGCGCTAAAGTATTACGCGGCTAAAGATGCGGCAGCGGCGGAGAAGAAAAAAGACATATCAACCCTTATGAACTCTATTTTTGGGGAAGCGGTTAAAAATAAGACTCTATCACCAGCTGATGCAGTGAAGGCTATTCAGACAGGGGATTATTCAAGCATAATGAATGATGCAGACGCAGGGCCTGAGAATATTCCTGGTATTCTAACAAAACCATCTAGCAACAATCCATTAGCGAATGGAAACCAAACTACTGCTCAAAAAGTAGCAGCTTATTTCAAAACATTTGTAGATCAAGACATGCCCGCAAGCCAAGCGGCAATAGCAGCACGTCAGCAAGTAGATGGAGAACTAAAGGCGAGTGCTAAAACTTTTGATGAGGCAAAGAATGCGCGTGAGTATGGTCAAAAACTTCTAGATCTAGTTTCGACCGCTAAAGCAGGAATGTCTCTGGCGGGCGTTACTGGTAATTTTCAGGGTCTTAGGCATGCTGCTGATTATGTTATGTCACCATTTAGCGAAGATGCAGCGGCTAAACTTCAAGGGGATACACTTTTATCCTCTATAGCACCACAATTAGTTCAAATGAGTAGATCTCCTGGAGCAGTCTCAGATTATGAAACAAAACTATATCTAGGTAGTGGCCCTAGTACTAATAATACTCCTGAAGCTAACGCAATTCTTGCTCAAAAACTCGAAGATCTGGGAAAACTCAACCTAGATTATGCCGACTTTTTAGACACATATCGAGAAATAAATAGCTCTACAACGGGGGCTGCTAAGAAATGGTCTGAATACAGGCAAGCTTTCCCGATTTTCGATCCTAAGACTAACGAGTTAAATACAGATCGCCCGTCTTGGCAGGATTATTTTAACTCTATAGGAGGTAATACAGCCCCGGCAATAGTTGCTGATACAGCAGATCAAGACCTTAGTGGATACACCGCAGCACAGATCCAATTTATGAAATCCAAAGGAATAATAAAATAATGGCACTTCCTTCTCCTGCTGAAGTAGATGCGATGATGGCGGCAGAAAATGCCACACCAGCCGGTACAACCGATCTCGGAACTATTGGTTTATCACCAGAACCTAAGCCATCAGTTTCTTCATTGCCATCGCCTAGCGCCATACAGGAAATGATGGATACAGAAAGCGCATCACAGCCTCAACAGGCATCGTGGGGGGACGCAACTAGTTTTGTTGCCAAGTCACTAGCTGAGGGAGCTTCTAATATTTACGATATAGCAAGCTATGCGTTACCGCAATTTTTTCCTCAAATGGGAGGAGCGGACGTCTCTCATAGCACAATGAGTAATCTCATGAAGCAAGTTCTAGGATCTCCTTATGACTTAGGGGATGGAAGAGAAATTAAGAAAACGCCAGCCACCGAAGTTATTAAGGCAGGGGTAGAAGGATCCGTGTTCCCAGGAGAGGGAACTATAGTAAATACGCTAGCTAGTATGGGAAGTGAGATTGTCCATCAAATGTATCCTGATAGTAAAGTGGCACCAATCGCAGGAGCACTTTTAACAGCTGGCGGGGCTTCGGCGTTACGCGGGGTTGCAAATACAGCGATTAGCGCAGGTAAGGCTTTTGAGCGATCTTCTGTTGGTGCTGGCGTAAGAGATTATCTTAAAAGTCAGAAAATTACCGGACTAATGACAGATGCAGAGACAGGCGACTTAGGCACAAGAGTATCACAGGCCATTGATGAAGTAGGGAAAAAAGAAGGGTTTGGATTTTTAAGAGATCCGCAAAGATTAGCCGAAAGAAACGCTAAAGCGCTAAAAGATTTAGGAGGCAAAATAGCAACTGGACTAGCAGATGCTGATACTGCCGGAGCCGTACCGAAGGTAGATCTAAATTCTGCGACTAGCGCTACGCAAAAAATAATAAATGCGGCTAAAGCAGAAAGGGCAGACGTTAAACAGGCCGTTAGCGAATTTATGGATCGTTTTTTAGATCCCGTCGACGGATGGGATGGTACAGTATCAGGTCTTAATTCGTGGAAAGGCTCGATACAACAAATGGCTTTTTCAGGAAGCGCCAGTGGCAAATTAACCCCTGCTGTTACAAGACGAGTACAAAGAGCAATTGCTGATGATTTATCTAAAGCAGTAAACGAGGCTGTTGTTAAATCGGGAGCATCAACCGCAGATGATTGGTCTACTTTAATGCGAGACTATTCAAATCATGCAACCTTGGCACCTATTATAAATCCAGGTGTAGCGCGAGGATTGGCGGGAACTTGGGACAAAGCAGCAAAAGGACTACTTAGAACATCGGGCGGTACTCTTACTACTCCAACCATAATAGGCGGGGCTTTAGTTGGAAGTGGTGGAGGAGCTATAGCGGGGTTAACAGCCGGTGGTGTTCTTGCATTACTCGGATCTCCAACTGGACAGGGAATAACCGGAGCGGCATTAAAAGCGGCAGGACGCGCAGGTAAATCAGCGACGAAGGGACTTTTAACAGCACCTATTGCGGCAATGGCAACACGAGATCAAGAAAAAAACCCTTTAGGATCTTTATTAGATAAAACTACAGCTAAAGCATCGAAAACGGCCCCTATCTCTAAAATGTTATCGAGCGTCGTAGGCATCCCAGAAGCTTCAGCAACCGAAAATATAACAAGAGGTGGGGACGTGGATTTAACTAAGGAAGAAATACCCGCATTTGGCGCTAAAGTTGATAAGATTGCTAAGAATCTAGGCGCGGATCCTCAGCACTTACTAGCGGTCATGAAATTTGAAACTGGCGGGTCTTTATCAAGCTCTGAGAAAAACAAAGCAGGATCTGGCGCCACAGGCTTAATTCAATTTATGCCAAGTACTGCCAAAGAATTAACAGGCGCGGATACTAAGGCGGCAGCAATTAGGCTAATGGAATCAATGACTCCTACAGAGCAACTTGATTATGTAGAAAAGTATTTAAAACCATTTAAGGGCAAGCTTAAAACTCTTGATGACGTTTATATGGCGGTACTCTATCCGAAGGCTATCGGCAAAGATTCTGAGTACGCACTTTTCAAAAAAGGTACTACTGCTTATTGGCAAAACAAAGGCCTCGATATTGATAAGGACGGGATAGTAACCAAAGCAGAAGCAGCAAGCAAAGTAAGAAAATACGGGGTAACAACAGCATGATACTAGACCCCATAAGAAAATATCAGATCAAACCAGCTAATGCCGCATCGGGACAAGTTTGTACGCTCTTATCTAAACCATTTGGCTTAGGAGTAGGAATCGATCAGCAAGTGATTGCAGCTATTACAGGAAAGCGAATCAGAATAATGGGATTAATGGTTCAAGCAGATGGCGCAGGGAATCCTTATATAGGATTTCAAACAGGGGCAGCGGGCGCAAGAATATTAGGCGCTTTTTACCCTTCTATAGTAACCCTTCCGCCTTTTTTATTACCTATAACAGATTCTGGCTACGCTGAGACAATAGCAGGGGATGGACTATACGCAGATGTAGGCGTTGCCGCAGTAACAGGATCGGTTTTTTATGTGGCTTATGTTCCCTAAAAAGGAATATGGCAGAATTTAAATTATTACAAAACGGTGGCCCTGATAATTGCGGGTGGTATCATCATTCTGACAAGGCCTTAGAAGCCTTTGAAAAGGTGGACGTTATGGAAGAAACTATGAGAACTTTGTGTTTAAACAGCGAGCATCTAAAAGCATTGCCGGATATCAACGATAAATTACTAGAAGCGGCAACAGGCAAAAAGCACGTAGATTCTGAGACGTTTCAGATGGTCGTCAAATACATGGGCATGGTGATTATCGCGCTTTTAATGGTGTTAGTTTTCTTACTAACTGGATCGCATCTTGGCCTGATCGGCCCGGTACACCAATGAAAAAACTATGGCTTACTCTAATATTCTTTATTGGTTGTTACCCGCCTATTTCTCATGCAGATCCGATTTATGCCATTGCCAACCTAGGCGGGGCGAAATACGCAGACGTAATGCGCGACGCGCACCCTGCGGGATTCGGAAATGTTACTTTTACTAATACGTTTGGCGATGCTTACAATGCGCTAGATAAGTTACTTGCGACAGGCAAAGTTTCAATTCAAGAGTATAATTTGTTATGGAAAGACAATCACGATTTCAGAAAATCAGACTTTCCATTCATTGTTAATGAAGCTAAAAAATATGCAAAACTCGCGGAAAAATATCCAAGCGTGGGATGCGTTTTTAGCGGCGCAACGGAGCATCAACTTAACCGACAGGACGCAACCGACCTGGCTAACAGAGTACTCGCAGTTATCCCCGAACGATGCGTTTATTCCAATAATCCCTGGACAGGACGCGGGGCTTTCGTCCTCCCTACTGAGCGAATCTGGAACGAAGTACACGGAGAAACCGCACAACCTCCTAACGTGGGCGGGAAGTATATTTTCTCGCTTGATGGCTCGGATGCGTTCGATGTTGACATCGAAAAGCTAAAAACTCGTTTTAAAAACGCTGAAATATTTGCTATCTGGACGAGTCAAAACAATGGCCGATTTAACAGAAACGACACAACACCAAGGCCTTTAAGAAAAGCATATCCAACAGCTAGATTAATCAAAGCAGAGGGCTTTCTAGCTACTGATAAAGGCCACACAACTAAAGGCAACAATAACACGCTTAAGCCAAAGAGCGATCAGCACACTGTACCCCCTGGACCTAGAGAGCTAAAACCCGTTTTCATAACGCCCACAAAAGTACAGAATATAAAAGCGGTGCTTTTAAATGGTGCGGTATTGGCAACAAGCGCCACAAGGCAAGATTTTGCAGATGGCAGAAGCCGTTATTATTTTTCTGATATGTATGGATATGAGTATGCTTTGAAAGCGCGTAACTTATCAGGGAATCCGCTAGTACATATGAAGGCAAACGGTAAAACACTTGCAACTGTTAACTTAGGATTTAGAGAATAGAGGGAGATTATATGTTTGATTCATTATTAAACGGATTCAAAGGAATTTTACGTACTACAGGGGGCCTAATAGGCATAGTAGGTAGTATTGCGATGGCCTTGCCTTCTCCACAAGCGAAAATATGGGGCACTGCTGCTGCTACTATTGGTGGTATAATAGCAGGAGTAGGGACAGCACGAGCAGGAGCTGCTTACGTAGTAGATAAAATCAAGAAGTAGGTTTTTCGCGAGGGCCTTGGTGGGCTTTAGCCTTGGCCCTCTAGTTTTACCCGTTAGGATCGCTCCCGTATATTAGATCAGCCTTGGCTTTTTCGTCTTCGGTGAGCTTTCTAGCATTAGCAGGATGCTGTCCCATAATAACGCTTTCTAGCGGGTATTCTCTTAGCTTCTCTATTAGCTCATTAAAACTTTTATGCAGAAGTTCTTTAGGGCCTATATTAGACCTAATGATATCTAAATCATTCATAAATTCATTAACTTCAATGACTAGATGAGTAGCTAGCTGATTAAACGTTTCGTAAGCTCTAATATTAATTTTCATTACGGCCAATCCTTATAAATAACGATTCCATCACCTGCGGGATCTAGTATTTCAACAGCGTTGACTCTTTCAATCTCTAGTAACTCCTTTGCCATCTCATAGAAAGATTTATGCACATCTAAACGATCCATTGCTTCCTGTAGATCGTAAGGTTTATCGAACGTTCCCGGATCTTCTGGCGTTTCTTTTTCTTCCCTCCAGATTCTAATTTTTAGACCTGGCAAGCTAAACTTTGTCATTGATTCTATGTATATGCTCATTTCCCCTTTCTCCTTATTAAACAAATGTAGACCTGACCACTCAGCATAACCACACCCGCAAGCTTTTCCTGTAACTGTTTTCACTAAGTTTTTATCGCTCCCACATACCGGGCATTTTTCCCTCATTTCCCCCCTTCGAAAAGTGCTTTTAGGTCATCAAGTTTTACCCAATAATCGTCGCATCGCTCACTAATTGTTCCTCCCAGCTTCTCCGCTTCGGCGAGGAACTTGTCGGCCATTCGCTTACATGCAGAAATTGCATCGTCAAAATAAGCGTCCCCGATTTCCTCCGCCCAATGGTCAATCTTGCTTTTCATGTGCTGCCTGCTTTTCTAGGTTATGAACGGACCACGCATCTCAAATGCCCTGGCGTCCTTAAGTAAATCCGTCTTCGCATTGCTTATGAGATTAAGAATGGCTTCTTGCTTAAATTTTTCATAGCCTTCGCTTCCCATCACTCGCATCTCGCCGTATCTAGCGCCCTCCCTAAACGCGGCCTCGATCGTTTGCTCTAATGTTCTTATGCTGATTCTATACTCGCTCATTCCCGCTCCTTTGCTTTTAGGTAGTCGTCTACATTGTCGTATGCATAGTCATCTGAATATGGAGCCCGCTTACGTGCCGCCTCGAACCCCTCCCGCCGCGCTTGGGTGCATACCTTCTGCCAAAGTCCATTATTTTCCACGTTGTAAATTGCAATAAGCTTATCTAGCTCATCTGAAAAATCGCGCTTAACTTGGTTATCCCACATTGAAAAATCAGTTTCTTCCGTTAAGTATTGGAGAATCCTATTAACTAAAGCTTTTGAACTCATAAATTGCGCCTCTTTAATCTCGCTACTCATCGCCACCGCCTTTGTTCTACTACCATTCTCTTAATTTCTTCTTCAGGGTTTGCACATGCTTCAGCGCCTATCCCACCGTAACGCTGCTCTCGCAGTCCGTTTAATAGTTTTTGCCCATCTGCCTTTAAACGCTTCTCGATTGCGTCTAGATCCACCTCCGGCTCTTGGGTGTAGCCGATGGAATCAAAGAAGAGACTTATCACTTCTCTAACCTCGGACGACATACTGACGTCACGAATCTTAGCTAGTAGTTTTAGCGCCCGCGGTAGCTTGCCGATGTCGATTGTGCTCATTAGTTCTCCTTGATACCCGTGGCTTGCTCTATCAAATCCTCAACATCGAACTCGCTAAAGAACGAACCGCCTTCCGATATGTGCTGTTGTCGAGCGGCGATTAACCACTTCGCCAGCCACTCGGCACCGGCTTTGAAATATCGTTCTTCTTGAGGATTTCTAACGCGGATCGGAGGATTAGGATCCGCACCCCAATAATCACCATTGACGTAATCAATAGCCGCCTCTTCCAGCGGAGTTTTGTTATCGGTCATACATCCCCCGGTTTTGGGTCGGTGGGTGATCTTAGTGCAATCGCAACCGGCATTACCCCGTAAATCTGACCGCCTTTTTCTTTTTCGGTCATCATCTCTAGCAGACTTTGTTCACAAATGTTTGCCATCTTTTCAGCTTCTTCTTTCGTTTCGTATACACTGTCCAAATTCCCCCAAAGAGAATAAACACCCCACCATTCCTCGCTTTCGTTTGGTTCTTCTTTGAAGCACCACTCACTCATAAACGCTCCTAAAAAGCGGCTCCGTTTTAAACTGGCAGTCGCCTAAACGAGTTTGCTTGCCAGACAGAGCCATAATCATTTCTCCGGGGGTACCAACGCGTCCTAACTCTTCATCCACCACCCGATTATCTACGCCGTGATAAGTTCTGACTCTTTCATGCGCCTTTTTTGTTTTTCCACACGGGATAAAACTGATTAACTCCCTGGGCTCCGCTGGCTTTGAGAGGAAAAGCATCAAGATAGGCGCTGTAACACGCATCACACAGATCCAACCGCTCATGAGTTAGGTACGGCTTACAAGGATACCCCTCAGTTTGCTCGGTGTTGAACACTACTGGAATGTCAATGGCGTGATTATCGTGACGCAACACTGTTTTGCAGATGTCGCATGTAACAGTCGTTGTCTTCATTCGTCCTCTATGCGCTTCGCGTATTCCCATCCGGCATCGTCACAGACTGCCTCCATCGCCGTAATGCGCTTTTCAAGCTGCGCGATGTAATCACGAACGATGCCACAAGCAGATAGGGTCATATCACGACCAACGCCATGAGATGACATATATGCCCAATTCGTGATTTTATCTAACGCATCTGATGGGCTTATTTTCTCGCTACTCATCACTCCCTCTACCTCAATAGTTTTCTAATTCTCATCTTGTAAAACCGCTAAGGATTCCAAAGGCTTTCCGCGCTTGGAGCGGAACCACTGCATTGCCCAGGGCTCGAGCTCTGTCCATCCTATTCGGTACCCCATCATCCACTCGAATATTTTCGGGTGTAGTTTCTTCCCAAACAACTTGGCTAGGCGTCTGCATGATGCCCATTTCATCATCGATGGTGATAATTGGTTTGCCGTTGCTGTTGGTCTTGGCAACCATCCAATATCGCCGACCAATAAACGGTCGGCCCACTTCGGCAGCACTATTGGCACAAATCTTTGCATCATACCCATCCAATAATTCGGCAAGTCCGTGGACTGCTTCAAGGGTTGTGTTTTCGGCAAAGACGATTCCGGGCTTAATTTCGTTAACGAGTCTGGCAAATTCCTTTCTATATTCGCACTTCGCTTTACGTCCTCGAGATGCTGAGGAATACGGTTGGCACGGAAACCCGCCATATATAACATCGGGTGTTTGTAGTAGGCATCCTTTGTGAAGTGTCCGCACGTCGTCCCAAATTGGACCCCATGGCAATTCTCCGGTGGCCATTCTTGAGAGTAAAATACCTTGCGCGAATCTATCGGACTCACAATATGCGACTGGTGACACCCATGGCGACAAGGCAACTGTAATTCCTCCAATTCCGCTAAATAAATCCAAGCCATTTAGCATCCCGCCCCCAATTCCCCGGTCATTTTGTTATCCATCCCGCCCCGGTTAGTTAGTTCTTGGTAAACAAAATGAATAACAGCTCTTTTCCAGTTATCGCTACACTGATGAGAGAGGGTAAATTCTAATAATGTCTTAAGAAACTCACTCATATTTTACCCGTGAATCGCATCATAACAATCTTGGCAGTTGTAACCTTCCGGCACTGACTTACTACATTCATCACACAGCCTCTTTTTGCAGCACTCACATTCTTTAGGCCATCGCTGATTAATAAATGAACGGTCAACGCCAGCTTCTTTGCACACCTCGCAACTCGTAACTTCCTGCTCGGTCATTTTGTCCTCCAACACAATACGTAAAACGATACCTCTGGCATCCTACAATCCCAATCGTGATACTCAACCTGTCTTTGAACCGTGAACCCTGGCAGCCTATTTTTGAGTAGCGCCCATACTCGGAATGAATGACCGCGACTTCTGCAAGGAACCGTTGCACCGCCGTAATCCCGTATCATTTGCAATCGGCGCTCAAGTTTGCCGAAGTTACGACCACCGCCAATAAATTCCCCCTGCGTCATTTGGTTTGGTCTTTATTCGTTAAAGTTTTCCTGTAGTGCGCCCAAGCCCATCGGTATAACCGCCACTTATTCCAATCAATTCCTGATTCAGATTTCCCAAGCGTGACAAAAAAGTAACCCTCACTCCTATGGAGACTATAGCCGGGAGGTAATAGCTGCTTAGAATTTCCCACTTGTCGACCTATTTCGTAATTATAGGGGTCCTCGTAGCTACTCACCCGGCACCTCCTTTGCTTCGTGCTCGCCGCAATAATCGTTTAGACTAACTTCGGGCCAATAAGTTTTCGGTCTTGTATACAAGCGTCCGTTATCTTCGTACTGATAAATGTAAGACCGTGGGGCATGTCTCCGACAAAATAGGGTATAACCTTGGTGCCCCCAATCTTTATGGGAAAACTTACAATTCTCACAGCACGGCTTCAACTCTTCCGGCGGGGTCATTTCACCACCTCCACGCTAAAGCGGACCTTCACGCGCTTGCCTGATTTTGGTGCGGGATGTCCAAGTATTTCCTCAAACGCATTAGAACAAATCGCTATGTTCCAGCCCTTGTGAGTTATCCAAACGTAATCATTAAATCGACATGACTCGAAATCCAAATAGCACGCCGGGTTTTTCTTGGGTTTCTTTTTCATACTTTTCTTTCCGTATATTCTTCAGGCTCTTTAATATCATACATAGGATTACCCGCTATTTTTATTTCAGCACTATCAACATGAAAAACCTGTCCACTCTCCCATAGTGACACTACCCACACAGAGTTAAGATGGACGCCGTAATCTATTAGAAACAGCGCCCACCCTTCCCCTAGTGGTGTCAGTACTGATAACGGTGGATCGATTTGAAGCATCATCCTAAAACTTCCGTTAACGTATTCCCTACAAAGTGATAAGGCATCTTTAAGGTCGTACAGGCAAACCGTAGTAACCTCTTTCTGCTATATCCCTTGTCATGTATCAGCCAGTGAATAAGCCCGTTTAACGCATCAGGCTCACCCATTAGCGCGTCCAGTACAATTGTTTTAATTACTGACGATGTTCTATCTATCATTTTCCTAGCCTCTCTTTCATTGCTGATTTACCTGGTAAGCTTAGGCTCACGTCAGTATCAAAAAACTGAATATTTATAAAAATCCAACAAGCTAAAAACCCGACAACTAACAACACGTGTATTACCGAAGTTATTAAGCCTGATAGCGTGAATAAGTTATTTTTAATTGAATCAAACATTATGAACCTTGCGCCTCCGCTTCTACAGGGCAAGAGACGAACAAGCATTTAAGGCTTTGGCGTTTATACGTCCTGCTGCTATCTTGTTTCTCATCAACAGCATAAACGCCTAACTTGCCCCCTATTTCTAACCCTGAACATGCTGATGTTGCCATAGCCATAATTATCAATATTATTCGCTTCATATTTCACCTTATTAAAACCGCTGGACCATTCCAGCTAAAACCTTTACGACATTTTCGTAAAACTACTTAACAACTTTTTTTAATCTTTTTATCCTTATTTTTAACCGTCTGATTTCTGTCTCCTGCTCTATATCTTGTATAGTAAGCTCTTTAATGTAGTTGATGAGATTCACATAACGCTCGCACAGATTCCCTATTTGCTTACCAAACGTTATATAATTTTTCTGTGTATTCATTTCACAAATTATCTGATCTTCTGCTTTCGCAATAGATGCAAATAATAGAACAGTTATTAATGTTTTCATTTGATGCACCATACCGTTGCAAATTTCCCACTATTGTTCATTCGCGTGACCCCTGTATCCTTTATTTTATCCTGGCGTAACAGTTCTGTTATACGCGGCCTGATACTTAATTTATCTTCACCTAGCGCAAACGCAATCTCATCAGCAGTTAGCGAATGACTACGTAAAACATTTAAGCACTGCTCTCTTAAAGTAACAGCACGGCTTTTAACTTCTCTAGCTGCACGTTCTGAGGTACCGCGCTTTTTATAGCCGGGATTAGCTGGATAAAATTTAAGTTCTTTCTGGATCATTTAACCCCCTGAATTAACGTCAATCCGTATTTAATTATTTTCATCCGCATGGCTTTTCGCGCAGCAGCAGCAGCAGCATAAGCAGCATAAGCAGCAGCATCAGCAGCAGCATAAGCAGCAGCATCAGCAGCAGCATCAGCAGCAGCAGCAGCAGCAGCAGCAGCATAAGTAGCAGCAAAAGCAGCATAAGCAGCAGCATCAGCAGCATAAGCAGCCGCAGCCGCAGCCGCAGCAGCAGCAGCATAAGCAGCAGCATAAGCAGCAGCATCAGCAGCATAAGCAGCAGCATCAGCAGCAGCAGCAGCATCGCGATTTTTTTCTGTTGGCGACTTAACCCAATTTTTTGCGGCTTCAATTGCTAATCGTGGTCGCTTATCTTCCGGGTATTTCTTCTCGAAAATATCTAAGACCTGCTCAGCAGCATAAATAGCATACTGAACCCGCTGCTTTTTATTCATGTAACGAACAATTAGCCAATTCGCCCAATTAGCGCGGCTGTCTTCGATTAATGCAAAGCAAACCTTATCGAGTGCCGTAGCTTTCTGATTCTCAAACCATTGAACACCCTCAGAGCAAGCATTAAGGGCCTCTAGTTTCTTAGTTGTAACTTTTGGATATTTCACTGTCTAACCTGCTCCACATTTTCCATGTTAGCTAAGACCTCCTCTTGTTCTAAGTGCAGTTGTATTTTGCAATCACCACAACAATAGAAACCATAGGCGACATTTAAGCCGTTTATGTCCGGCTTTCGTTTTTGTTCGCAGAAAAAGCATTCGTATTCGTTCATATATCTCCTATAATTCTATTGGATAAAGTTCGTTGTAAGCTTCCATCGCAAGAGCATCTATTTCGTTTAGCTTGCCACGTGATGGCCCTAATGCTTTCTGGCACCATTCAGGGTGCTCCTCGAATAGTTCTTTCACGGTCTTTCCGTTATGCGTCGGAGACGATGTGATTTTATGATTGCTAATATATAAAATATCCTCGCCGTCACATGCGTTTTGCATTGCTAATAGTTCGCCATTACTAACTTTCGGTGCTGCTACTTTCTTAGGCTTTTTATCCCAATCCGGCATTTCATCGTTTTCAACAGTGATTTTTTTTGCTTCTTCTAGGATACTTTCTTTACGTGGTGTCACATCTATTGGTGCAGAGTCCTTAATTTCTTCAGTAGAATAAAGTCCTCCCAATACATCAGCCCACATATTGCGAACTAATATCGAGACGCACCGAGCGTACAACATGGCCTTAGGAAGTTTCTTCCAATTGGGTTTTGATGTTAACTCTTGAAGTGCTGCATCTTCCCAAGTGAAAGTAACCTCTTCTTTCCAGTCACCACGAACGCCACGAAGAGAGCACTTTTTATCTGTCCATTCGATAGTTTCAATTTTGCCGCCGTGTTGAATAGCAAGAGCCTTTAATGCTTGCGCTTGCAGCGTGGGCTTACCTTGAATCACATCAATCGAATTGACTGCTCTGATAGGTGAAAAACCTAGCTCTTTACCGTATAGAATTGCGGTTAATACTGCTTCCGGTGTTTTGTAAGCTTGGGGCAGCATCCCGGATTTAATCAGGATGCTAGCAAACGATAGTTTTTCGCTTAGGTTCTCAGCGTAACTTTCAATTGTTGCTGGTCCTACTATTTCTTTTGTTGCTGGTAAATTCTCTTTCATAAATCTCCTTAAAAAAACCGCCTTAACGCTACCTTTCGGCGGGCGGCTAACGTGTTTGGGTTCTGGTTATTTTCGTATCCAAATCTTTATATTACGATTATCTTTTCCACCTAATCGGCTAGAGCGGTAAACTAGACCGCCTATTACTGAGTCTTTTCTATCGTTGTATCCCAACCCGTTTTCTCGCAGTGCTTTTTTAGCTGCTGTTAGTGAATTAGCAATTACAGTTGTATTGCCATAGCTGTCTGTTTCTATTTTAGTGTTCATATATCGTCTCCAAACAAAGTCATTGTTGACTTGATGAGATTAATACAGTAAAAGATTCCTTAACGCAAGGATATTTTAATAAAGTTTTTTGAATAGTATGAAAAAGCCTAAAATCAAGTCCCTAAAGCAAATAAGGTTATATAAAGATTATAAAAAGGCTGACATGGCGCGTATGTTAGAGATGAGCCCTCCTTTATATGAGTATAACGAGAAGATGGCCCAAGGCTACGGGCCACGTGTATTAATAAAATTATCGGAGTTACTAGGTAGCGACAAAAAACTAATGGATTTTATACGTAAATATGACAGGTGATATGGGATTTACAGAAGTTCTAACGTTAATATTTGTAGTACTAAAATTGTGTGGCGTGATCACTTGGTCTTGGTGGCTTGTCTTTGCGCCGAGTATTATAGCGCTAGCAATTGCATTAACGATTTTAATAGTAGCTTTTAGTTATCGGAGATAAATATGAGTCAAGAAAATAAAGAGTGTTGTGCTAATTGCAGATATTTCAAGCCTACAAGTTTAGAGATAGACAAGGGCACTTGTCACCTTAACCCCCCGGCAGCAATCCCGGTAAACACAGCGCAAGGATTAAATATTATGAGTGCTTTCACACCAGTACAAACTAACGGTTGGTGCGGTCAGCATGAAGCAAAAACATTAGGAGTACAACAATGACAAATAATCCGATCTTTTATTTGAAAGGCAAAAACTACGAAGTCTCCAGCGACGTTAAAAGCACGCTTGGAGAATTTCCGATGAAAGGGGAATGGGTATTTGTAAAAGAAGTTATTGAGCAACCAACCGTCCAGCCCCATCTAGAGATCGCAACGCTTCTGGCAAAGGTTAATGTCTTAGAGAACAAAGTAGAAGAGCTATTAAAAGTTTACCCATTTGTTCTTGAGAGTTATTTCGCAAAGTACACAGAGAGATAAAAAAGCCTGACTAACTTTCGCTAGCCAGGCCGCAACTTTTACTACTATTAACGATATACGAACGAGGGTTAAGTATATGACGGAAGAAGAAAAGAAACAAGTGGACTATAGGGAAATATGCGAAGCTTGGAACGAGGCTTGTAAATATGAATCACCTCACACGGCAGCGATAGCTATGATAAATGCTCTAAAAACTGCCGTTAAGGAGTTATATGATGAGGCGCTAGCTTTTCAAGCTTACCTAGATTCTGATGCCGCTTATGAACTTCACTTTTTTGAGGGGAACAGAGCAATACTAGAAAAGTACAACGGATTAATTAACGGGCTAATCAAATGACGCAAGAAGAGATTTGTAAACTGATAGCTACGTATGCACATGACTGCATTAGCAAGCTAGAAGCATTAGAAAATCAAGATCCCCAAGTGGTAGAGTTAGAATCTCAGCATCTAATTTTATCGGTATTATTAGCGCACATCCTCGGCGAAGAAAAAGCCAGGGAGATGCTTAAGGCGGAGGGGGTTGAGTGATGGATCCATTTGAAACCTATTACACATTGCCAGAAATGACTAACGACTGGAATAAGTGCCCACTAGATTTTCATCATCAAGAAAAGGTTGGTAATTTTAATTTCTTCTATGATCCCAGGGAATACAAGGGTGGTGGTTTTGATTTTGTTGTTACTAGATGGGTGGCGGCAGATAAGGAGGGAGAAGTAGTCTTTGATCAAGTCCTTCACGGAACTGCATATCACGATGGAGTTAGACATATCTATTTTGGATACAACAAGGATCCTCAAGAGTACGGATATTCTAATTATCCTGATATTGAAAGTCTGGGGCTAGCATTTAAAAAGCTTCGAGAGCTAGAAAAGAAATACTGCCAAGATCCTAGCGAAGATATTGATTCATTAGGTGAAGCATGAAGAGTGAAGATCGTACATATTACGGCTTAACACATCACGGATTAGTACCTTGTATTCGATGCAATCAAAGCCCAAACTGGGACGAGCATAGGTTAAGATTTGTTTGTAAAAGATGCGAAGCTATTGAGATATTAACGCTAGAACAGCACAGAATGATCGCCGATAAAGCACGTTGGAACTATGAAAATACCAATCGTTCAAAGGTGAAGCATGAAGAGTGAGGATTTAAGCGTTAAACAGCAGGCAGATATTATCAGCCTTACTATGCAAATGTCTAATTGCACAAGAGAACAGGCTGAAAAGGAATTACAAAGAATCATTAGACAAAGACAGCCCAAAAAGCGCGGCCATTTTACGAGGGTGAATTATGAAGAAAAGTATTGGATATTTAGAGTTTTTTAAAGATTTAATACAAACTGCCTACGCAGAGGGGCATTTTCACGATCCCTACACCGACGTGAGTTGTCATTGTCAGCATGGTTGTGAGTGCCGCAATAAAGGTATTGAGCGGTGTTATAGGCTAGTTATGGAGTCACTTGACTGGCTTCTTAAAAAGAAAAAAGAGCAAGACCGCAAGGAAAAATTAGCGGCGAGACCTAAGAGCAAGCGTTGCCGGTAACAAAGAACGATCTTGATTATATCGCAGACTAGGCGCATTATTCCAAGCAGTCCGGGTTCTATTGAAATTATAGCAAGTAATTAGATTTAGCGGAGTTTGCAGCCGCCCCGGAATATTACAACGCCTTAAAGGATCTACTCTGGATTCCTCTCTAAACGTCACAATCGAAGGCGACCCGACAGACCCGAAAGAGGTTGTGATATACCTAAAGGGACCGATTGCCTCGATACCGTCTAAAGGTAATTCACTTATTCCTATTAGAACTAAAACAGGCGCTCGGCTCATTAATTCGAGCGAGGTTAAGCTATACAACCAAGAGTTCACCACACGCTATACAACCGCATGGGTCAAGCTTGGCCTACCATTACCCTCATTCGATAAGAATCTCGTAACTGTGTCGATTGGGCTAGCTCAAAAGCCTGGCCGGTGGGACTCCCACAACGTTAATAAACTGCTAGCCGATTTATTATGTAAATGCGGATTGTTTGATGATGATTCTCAGGCTGAGTGTTTCGCCTACAAGAAATCAGAATATGATGTTAGCCGAATCGACCGGGACACCACAACCATCATAATAAGCCGCAGGAGGAGCTACCCCTATGTTGCATATTAACCCTTTCCAGATCGACCAGGACAGCCCGTTAGGCGATTACTCTACCAGACTAGACCCACACAGAAGATTATGCGCTGCCGTTCTTGTGCGCTCTTTATTAGATATTCAAGAGCCCGTCACGTTAAGGATATGGGAGAATCGGTTTATCATAAATAACGCGATCAACTTTTTTGAATGCCGACACACCGACCCAGAGGATAAATTTTCATATATCCAAATCTGTACATATTTAGATCTCGATCCCTCTCTTATCTTTAAGTATGCAGGGGTTAAGGAAAAGATAGATAACCTTAAAAAGCTCCTGTTATTGCCTCCTCCAGAATACAGGCTAGTTATCAGAGAAGAGGCTAGCGAAGAAGAAAAGCAGAAAATTAGGCAGTTACGACGCGAACAAAGAATAAGGGCAAAAGAGCAGGAATTATTAGAGCTTCAAGCTATACACAAGCTTAATTTGGGCCAAAAATAAAGTAAAAACACCCCCTGCAGATTTCATGCCACGCAGTAGCCAACATAAAACAAAAGCAGCTGATCAAGCTTACTAAAATAAATAACTTAATATTCATTCGCCATAATCCCCATGTTTTGGTCCATGTCCCGGATCATAAAGCTTGATAGGTGGGAATTGCTTATCAACCTCGATCCCTAAATGGCATTGAAGCATTAATATTTCGAGCTCTTCAGCTATTTTATCAGTAGCGATTTTTTGACGTGGTGAGATATATGCATCTAGTACGGTTTTAATTTGTAGCCTTAATACTGCAAGATTTATAGGCCTATCAGGTAGCACAGCACCGTCCCCCGTACCCTCATCATAAAAATAAGTATTCACCAGATTTTCCTAGGTGGGGTAGGTTTATCGTTCTCCCATCGGTCTATGGCTACCTCTATCGGTATGTGCGGATGGTTCTCATGACATGCATGCTCTGCTCTAAAGCCTTCGATCCTAGCGGCTCTTAATCGTGATTCCACTAATATCTCGGCTGATGATGCGAAATTCTCAGGGCTGACTAGAGGAGTTTCAGGGTTACCGAAAGCTTTATTCACACTTTGACTATACGGATATTTATTGATCTGACTAGGGGTATGTACTTGCTCATGCTGTAAATTCATGATAATGACCGGATATGCTAAAAGATACAGATAAATCCTCGTATTTAACCACTTCCCAGGTCTGTAAAATCTTACAAATTTCAATATCCACTCTATATCGCTGGAGACGGGAGGGGTTACCTCACTATCGGTATGGCGCGGGCTCTAAAGCAATTCGTTTTCAAATGTCAGAAGTCGAAAAATGGTTAAAAGTAGAAGGTGAGGCAAAGGGAGATGAAGATCCAAAACTGGTTTCAGCACGACTCGAATGCGAGGAACGACCCCAAGATCCTACGCATCCGGGCTAAGTTCGGCTGGGAGGGGTACGCTATTTTTTTTGCTCTTATCGAGATGATGAGAGAAGAAACTAATTATAAGTTATCGTATCAAAACGAAGACGACATAAATGCATTAGCAATGCATCTGCATTGCACACGCATTGCAGAATATGTGCAGGATTTTATCGCGTTAGAACTTCTAAAATCTGATGATAAATATCTTTATGCACCACGATTAATTGAGAACATGCACGCGATGGACGAAATCAGAAAGCAAAAATCTCGTGCTGCTAAAATTCGCTGGAAGAACAATAAAAACAATAAGATATCCCCTATGCATATGCATATGCAGAAGCCATCCGCTGCTATGCTAGTAGAGAAGAGTATAGAAGAGAATACAAGAGTAGAGAAAAGAATACATAATAAAGAACAAACGCTAACGCTTGTTGATTTTCCAGAGCCTTTAAAAACACAAGAATGTTTAGCCGCATGGTCTGATTGGTTAGAGCACAAGCGGTCTATCGGGAAACGTTATAAATCTACCAAGGCACAGAGCATGCAACTTTCCCGGCTTTCGGCTTTAGGCCCTGATAAGTTTGTAAGGGCTATACGGTACTCAATAGGTCAAAACTGGCAGGGAGTATTTGAGGAGCCTATTCAAACAAACGGATTTAACAAACCGGATCCAAATATTAACCGGCCATCACCAAAAGTTTATATTCCTCCTCCCGTACCAGAAAGAAACCCCGACTTGGTAGCCAGGAATAAAGAACTACTCAAGGAAACTTTAGGCAAAATGCAGGGGGTCGCTATGCATAAATAACTTGATTTACGCAGTAGAAAAGGCGCATAATGCACGAGCAACTATTTACTAAGAGGATATATGAACAAACTATTACTAGCCCTATTATCTCTACCTACTATTGCCACAGCCCAAGATTACAGGATGCCCCCAAGTTGGCCCGCTCCTAATCTTTACCCTCAACAGGTATACGTACAGCCACAGGTTGCCGTAGTGCCTATACAGCCTTTAAATAACTTAGATCGGCAGGTGATTTTACAATATCAACTAGAGGCTACCGAGAACTTACAGCTACGCAACGATGCTTTAAGGCAACACATTATCCAGGATAGCTCTGGTTTTGCGGGACTCGATCCATCTACTGGACAAGATAAGGGAAAGTTTGAGATAATAGGGTATTAGCTGTCCCATGGTGGGACGCCAAAACCAATATAACGCCTTTGGGACGCCCATCTAGTTATACCAAAGAAACAGGAGATCTAATCTGCGAACGGATGCAGAACGGTGAAACTCTACGCGCTATATGCCGCGATGAGGAGATGCCATCCAGGACAACGGTATTAAGATGGGCGGAAGATATTGAAGCGTTCCGTGACCAATACGCGCGAGCAAGAGAAGCATTGCAGGATTATTGGGCAGATGAGATCGTTGAAATAGCGGAAGATGGTTCGAATGATTGGATGGACAGAGAAACTCGAGACGGGCGTATAGAAAGAGTATTCGATCAAGAAAGCTTTCAGCGGTCTAGGCTTAGAATTGATGCCCGCAAATGGCTAATGTCTAAGCTAGCGCCTAGGAGATATGGGGATAAGATTACCCAGGAGATTCAAGGTAGCGAGGGAGGTCCGGCAATACTTCAGGTTGTGACTAAAGAACCTAAATAATGGGATCAATCCTACAGATCCCGGACTTTCACCCTAAACAACAGCTATTCTTTGATTCTCAAGCTACGGAAATACTCTGGGCAGGTGATACACGCGGAGGAAAATCAGCAGGTGTTAAACTAGCCCTTATTCGTTGGTGCGCTCTTATTCCAGGCCTACAATGCGATATCTGGCGTTTACGAGAAGATGACGTAAAAGCGGGGTACATGGAGTCTGATTTCGGATTTCCAGTGTTATTAAGGCAATGGATAAAAGACAAAAAAGTTACCCATAATCAGACAGAAATTAGATTCTGGAATGGCTCATTAATATCACTAGAACACTGCTGGACCGACGCGGCACTAACTAAAGTACAGGGTATTCCTAAGCATGTGCGCGTTATAGACGAGGCAGGGCAAATACCAGAACGGCGGCTTAAGTGGCTTAAGGTCTGGATGACTATGAGCAACGACGCTAAGGAGAATATACCTGTAGAATGGCGTCATTTATTCCCTAAGATCATATACTTGATGAATCGAATGGGGCCATCTAAAGGATATTTTCGGCGTACCTTTGTGCGATCTAGGCCTAAGTATCAGATAGAAAAAGTAGGCGCATTTTTACAGCAATACATCCCCGCTAACGTTAGGGATAATCCTTCAGAGGATATAGACGCAACTATTGAGCGAGTAACAGAGGCAACAGATGCTGCCACAGCTAAGGCGCTACTATCCGAGGACGGTTGGGATGCACAAACTGGCAATTACTTCGAGATGTGGGAGAGTGACAAACACGTGATCAAGGACTTCGTTATCCCTGATTTCTGGCTTCGGTTTAGAACATTCGATTACGGAAGCTATGAGCCTTGGGCCTGCCTTTGGTGGGCAGTCTCTCCAGGTGTAGAAATTGGCAACACATACCTACCGCGTGGTTGTTTAGTCTGCTACCGCGAGTGGTACGGCTGCAAAGCAGAACATCCCACAAACGATAGAGACAAGCTTGTAACTAATCTAGCGCCTAAAGATTGGTCTAATATTGATATGGCCAACGGGATCATAGATCGCACAGAGGAACGCTTTGATTCACAACCAACCTTTACCGATAAATTTCCGTTCAATAACTTAGGTGGGCGCACGATAGCGAAAGAGTTTGAAGATGCGGGAATTAAGCTAACTCTTGGTGATACGGATCGTAAAAACGGATGGGCTCAAATGGGCTCAAAACTTACAGGAGAAAAGCTAATCGCTGGATCTGAGGAACGCTGGCCCATGATGGTGTTTTTCGAGTCCTGCAAATACTGTCAAGATTATATCCCCATGATCGAAAGAAACCCTGATGAGGGTAAGATGTGGGACGCACAAGAAAACGGGGAAGCTACTCATATTTGTGACTGTGTGAGGCTTGCGGCTATGGCCCATAAGATTGTGCATGACGCACCGAGGGATCTAGATAACGACGTTAAACGAGCAATGGTTGACAGCAGGACCCTAAAACCGTCATTAAAGGATATCTTACCAGGACTCGACATTGGCTAAAAAAAAGAAAGAATTAGGCGACTCTGATATCGCGCCAAGCACTGCTCTTGATAAGCAGGTGCTGGACGGTGATACATTCACCATTGCAGACGCTAAGCAGTTCATAGTTGACGGCAAGAGAAAGCAGGAAGATTTCAAGTTAATAGCTGATCGATCTTGGAATGAGATTGAAAAGCGTAACAAGCTAGGGAAGCTTTACGGCGGGAACGAACTAGACCGAGCCAAACGATGGACTAAATTTCCGCTTTGGTGGTCCTGCTGGAAAATACGTCAGCCGATCACACTGGCGCGCCTTGCCATACCCGTACTTAAAGACACTCAGGGAGATGATCCGTTTGGTCGAACAGCCTGTATCCTGGGCGAAAGATTTGTTAAGGGAATCCTTAAAACATTCGAGGCTTTTTCTGAATTTAGTGCGTCAAATGACGATTTCCTTGTAACAAATTTCGGTTGGGGCAGATGGTTTTACAGATCAGAAACCGTTCAAGAAGAAGAAGAAAAAATCCGCCTCCAAGTCATAGAGCAACAGCCGCCACCTCCTGAAATGGGGCCAGATGGTCAGCCAATGCCGGATCAAGCACCACCAATGCAGATGCCTCCTATATTCTTAACGCCGGATGGGCAGGAGATACCACAAGAGCAAGTACAAGAAGATGATTTAGGTCCGTACTTTTCAACCGGCCAGATGGTTTCAGTAGACAATGAAGAGGTATATTTCGAGGCAGGACTGTATCCTAACCTAATAGTCGATCCAGATGTAACCAAGTGGAATAAAGTAACGCGACTAGCATTTGAATATACATACAATTACAGAGAGTTTAAGAAAAAGTTCGGCCAGAAAGCACTAGATAAGCTTACCCAAACAGACATTCATGATTACAGATCAGGCAAGAAGCCCATCATCGTATATGAGTACCATGATTCTGTTTTAAAAGAGGTTCGTTGGTTCGCTGATGCGTCAGAAGATTTCTTTCAACCATCGGATATGGAAGATATCAATTATCAGATGTTACAAGAGCAGGGAAAGCCTACTGATGGCCTTGACAACTCTGACTTGTATGGACTCTCTGGATTCTTCCCCTGCACAGAGCCACTAATAATCAATCAATCAACTCGTAGTTTCTGGCCAACCCCTGAGTTTTTCCAGGTGCAGGATATCCTAGACGATATCAGCTCAATCGTTACTAGAATGTTGCAGCTTACCAGAGCTGTACGTATCCGCTTCCTCTTTGATAGCTCTGTCAAAGCTTTGGTGCCGTTAATCGGCGAGAATTGGGCACAAGGTGAAGGAACAGGAATGGGTGTTCCAAACCTTGAGCAATCTTTGATGAATAACAGAGGCGATCTTTCAAATCTTGTAGCTTACTTTCCAGTAGATGAGCTCATGAAAGGACTACAAAGCATGTATGTCGCTTTCGAGCAGCGCCTTAACATGTTTTATAACATCACCGGATTCTCTGACCTGCTACGTGGCCAAGTTTCTAACCAAGCATCAAACGAGACTTATAGAGGCTTGCAGCTAGAAGGGAAATTTGCCATGAACCGCATGGAGCCCTACCAGAGGAAAGTACAGGAATGGATCAAAGACAACTATCAGCTAGGCATGGAACTTGGCCTAAAGATGTTCTCTGACCAAACGATAGATGATTACATCGTACCGCAGACATTAGATCCTGAAGATAAAGAGAGATATGTACCAGCTCTAGCACTTCTTAAAGATAATAGGCGCGGGCGCTTCCACATAGATTTCGAAACAGACTCCACAATCTCAATAAACCAGGAATGGAAAAAGACTCAGGCCATTGAAACAGCTAATGCCATTACTAAGATGATGGAGAGTACAGCTAAGACGGCAGTTGATATGCCTGAACTGGCAGATGCTGAACTTAGAATAATGAAGCACGTAATTGCAGAGCTGACCGATGGAAAGCTATTCGTTGATGAGATAACGGATGCAATTCAGAAAACTATTGATAAGGTAAGCCAGCCTAAGCCCGAAGAACCAAACCCAGAAATGGAGAAGATAAAGATCGAAGGGGGACGGTTACAGCTTGAGATGAGAAAGCAAGAGTTTGAAGAAGCCAAGGCGATGACATCAGACAGGCTTGTGCAGCTAGAAATGGATATGAAATCGCAACTAGAGGGCGCAAAACTAGCCCAAACAGATCGGCTTGCGGCAATAGAGACACAAATTCAACAGTATCAAGTTACCGTAGATTCTCAGATCGAACAGATGAAAATAGCCACAGAGGCAGAAGCATCTAGGGCAAAACTAGAGGCAGAATACCAAAAGATAAGTGCTGATATATCGCTAGCTCAAGAAGAGATCAGCTTGAAGCGAGACGAGTTAATGGTAGAGCTACGAAAGATTGCAGATAAGAAAGAAGTTGATCAGTTTGACCAAATGATCGAAGCCCGCGTAGTAGTATTCGAGGAGAAACTAGCAACAGCACAGCACCAACTAGAAGCGCAATTTAAAAAGCTAGATGAGCAAGAGAAATGGGCAACTGAGGCAAGGTTACAAGCAGAACACCAGGCACAGTTAGGCAATTCTAAAATAGAATCGTTAGAGAAATTACTAGATATAGCTCTAAAGAAGAAAGAACTAGATACACCTCTTGAAAGGTCAGCAGGAATTATAAAAACATCGGAGAAACCGAAGAAGCGAGTTAGCCGGGTTAAGCGCGACAAAAACGGAGACATAGAAACGATAGTACATGAGGAAGGTTAGAGGCTAATGGCTACCGTAACCCTCAATCAGAACGTAGCTAATAGCCCCACTAACAGCTATCCGGTAGGAATCTTTAAGCAACCTAACGGTACTGAATTACAGGCTGTAGTTTTAGTAAATTCATCAGGCGTAGAGTTCACATCACTAACCCCGTTTCCTGTAGCTCCAGGCTATTCAACTGTTTCGATTGTTGGGGTTTCAGTAGATATTACAACAGGCGGTACGGGAGTCACCGCTATTGCAGCAAATGCGAATAGAAAGCCCGGAGCCTATATTGAAAACATTTCGGACACAGATATAGAATTTAATTATGATGTAACAATTACGCCAGGATCAGCCGCTATTCTAGTAGCTGGCGGTACTCTACTCTTAGATAAAAACGGCTTTGTCTATCAAGGCGCAATCAGAATGTATCAAGCATCAGGGAGCACAAAGAAGGTTTATGTTGCAGAAGCTACTTAAAGTATTAGTTCTTTTTCCAGCGATTGCCTTAGCTCAACCAGCTCCAGGGAATAAAGTAGATCTATACAAGTATAATGGTACAACTGTAGGTCCTACTAATCCATTGGATGTCAAACCGGGTACCGGGGCTACTTTTGCCACATCTATTACAGAAGCTAATCAGCCATTCTCAGCACCTAAAGTTAATTCTGCTCTAACTCCAACTGAGCACATTGCGCTCATGCTTGCTACTCAAGTTATTGGAGCGGATAATTCAGAAACCGGAACCACTACCACCACCATAAACGCAACAGCTCATGTGGCAAGGCCAGGGGATATTATAGAATTTATTTCTGGGGTAGCTGCAAACATAGGAGTTATAAACTGGGTAGATACAGTTAGTACAAATTCATTCACTGTAAAGTTCGCTTTTCCTAGCGCTCCAGCAAATGGCAACACTTTTAATATCAGACGGCAAAAGGATCTAGTAGTAACTGGCAATGGTACTAGCATAGGCCATGCTCTTTATACTGCTTTAGATTCGCGATATGGCAGCGCGGCTACAAGTTTACTGCACGATTCAGGAACCTCTAGCAGCGTAGGAGACGCAGGTGTAAAGCCTTTATTTAATTATCAACCCGCTGATCAGGAATACGCACCAGAAACAACAACAAGAAATAATTATACAGGCATACAAACTGATGCGAGTGGAACACTAGCAGTAAGTATAGACGGTCAACTTCCAGGTAGTTTCAGAGGGACGATATGCGCAACAAGTTTAGGAGCGGGAACACCGAGCACAATAGTTAATGCGTCTGGCTCTTATTACATGTACATACGCGCTATTTCGTGCCGCAATTCTGATACTACTACTGCCTCTGAGCTGTCTTTTGATTTTGTCGGTGGTGGCGGTGCAGGGACAGAGATCTGGAATGGAGGAATCGCTGCTTTTGATAATACAGGGATAACGGGCGGTACCCCCGGATATTCCTCAGGACTAATTATTCCCCCTCTTCGCGGGCTAGTAGGCGATCAGTTTGAATTTAATTCCATGCAGACAGGTTCTGTAGTTTGTTGTGCAGATTATTATTATAGTTCTTATTAGGAGTTAACATGATAAAATATATTTTACCTATAACCATTTTGTTTCCTATCTTGGTACAGGCGCAGGTAGTAGAAGAAAAGACGACCGATCTACTAAAGAAGTCACAAATAGAATTAGAGCAGAAAATAGTTACTATAGGTAGACAACAGCAGGAGATGTCTGCACAGCGTAAGCGGCTACAGATGCTTATTGAAGTTAAGAAAGCAGAAATAACCCCTAGTCCTACGCCTACGCCTACAATAGCACCATGACACTTTTATTCTACTTACGCTCTCCTGCTGGTAATACCGATACTGGTCAAACCGATGGGGATACTGGCAAGCATCCAAAGTATGAGGAGATGACAAAGCGAGAACTTAAGGCAGAGCAGATTATAATATGGGACGCTGAAAAGAAGAAAAGACGTAAGCAGGATGAGGAACTAATACTTTTATTTATGCATGAGTTTGAGGGCTATGAGCATTAAAACCCGCATTTTTGAATACGGTAATGAAAAGGAATCTAGCTGGCCTCCCCAATTTCCTGAAAATAATAAAGGCGGCCATTGGTATTGGGATAGTGAAGCCGGATGTTTGAAAGAAGGCTATCCTCCTGATCCAAATCCTAAGTTTGATACAGCGCCACAGGTTATATTTGACTCAATGCCTCCTACCTATCACGAAAAGGCATGCCGTATAGTAGAATCACGGCAGGAATGGGAAAGGCTAGACAAAGAAACAGGAGCCATAACATTTGGCAGTATTAAAGAGCCGCGCAAGTACATAGAAAAAGGAGAAAAGGAAAAAGCAAAAGAGCTAAAACAAGATAGGCGCAGAGCAAGCTTAGAAGCGCTACGCAAGGTTAGGGCTAATCCAAAAGAAATCAGACAAAAGTTTCAAAAGGAAGCAGAAAAACAAGAAGAAGTAGCCAAAAAATCAGGATTAACTAAATTATTAAAAGAAGCGAAGGTAGAAATATGACAAATGAAATGCCAACCAATGAAGTACTTTTAGAGAAGCCAGTAGAAGAGACAACAGTAGAAGCACCCAAGTTTGATGGAATGTCAAACAGGGCTGCACTAGAGGAAGCCGTTAAAATAGTCAACGAAGGTAAAGAAAGACCTGAAAAAGAAATAACTTCAGAGCCAAGTAGAAAAGAAGTAAGCCAGGCAGTAGAGGCAGATCCAGAACCACCGGCAGAATTTAGCAAAGCAGGTAAAGAGGCGTGGAAGAATAAGGATATAGCGACTATCCAAAAAGAATTTAGACGGATACATGACGCAAGAACAGCAGAAATATCACGGGCCCAAACAGAGGCAAGGCTAGCAAGAGAAGAAGGGAAAACATACCGTGATTTAGCTAAGATGGCGGCTCCTTATATTGAGGCAAGAGGATCAGAAGGTGTTAGCCCCGAAAAGGCTATCATGGAGGCACTAGCTTTAATTCAAGAATTTAAAAAAGGGGATCCCGCAACCGTAAAAGCAGAGCTTAAAAGAATCGGTATCGATCTAGATAAAGCACCTAATCAAACAGCGGTAGTAGAAGAATCAAAACTAGAGGCTTTACAGAAAACCGTAGAAGAATTAAAAAGGGATAAAGAACAACAAGTTTTTCATAAGACGGTTCAAACTTTTGATACTATCTTTGCAGAACTTGGATCTTTAAAAACTCGAACCGGCGATCCTGTATTCCCCGGCTTACTAGATAACAGTCAAGCGGGTATCGATTTCGCCAGAGAGTTAGGATCTCTTACTTCCGATCCCGGCTTCAGGGCCCTGGTCGGACGCAGATTCCCTAACGCTACCGAAACTGTAGTAGTCCGAGAGGCCTACATAGCACTAGGTGGTAAGGTATCAGGCGCACCAGTAACAGTCTCCACACAAAGCAATCAGAAACATATTGAAAAATCTAGGCGCGCAACGGCGGCAATTCCAGGAAGGATTGCACCACGCGTTAACGATTCAACCCTTTCGGGCAAGCTCTCAAAAAGAGCAGCGCTTGCAAAGGCTATAGAAATGCACAGGGGACACTAAACTTTTTAGTCTCCTGTTATTAGGAGGCTTTAAGTGGCAGATAATTTTAGTGATATTTTCTCTACAACTTGGGAGTTAAGAGAAAAGAAACCCGCTGATACGGTAGCAGATAATATTCCACTAGTATGGAAGATGCGAAAAAATGGAGGTATTAAAACTATCTCTGGTGGTCGCTTCATTTCTGAAAACATCAGAATTGCACAAAATCAGTATGTGCAGCTAATTGATGCAGATGAGGAGATCACAATGGGGTATAACAATACCTTAGCTTCTTTTGCATATACTCCTAAAATCATTGTTACTCCTACTGTAATTAATGAATTAGAGCAGGCACAGAACCAAGGCGAATCAGCTTTCTTAGACTTGATGGATGAGCGTCAAGAAATAGCAGATGAGTCTACATGGAACGTTATGGAAGCCATGCTTCAAGGTGATGGTACTACTTATGGTGGTAAGGCCTTTGCCGGAGTAAAGGGTTACCTTCCCGACACTAACAATACTGGATCGATAGGTGGCTTGTCGCGAGTTACTTATTCAGCAATTCGTAATAGCTCAGTAAATCTAGTATCAACTTTCGGATCAGCTACAGATTCAAGCAATATTGAATCCCGTACTCGATACGTAAAGAATTTGATTGTACGAGGCACCGATAAACCTGATTTGGGTCTATTTGGTCAAACATATTACAACGCAGCATGTGATTCCTTCTCTGGCAAACAGAGAATCACAGTTGATAAAGATATGTACGAAGCAAATTTTGATAACTGTGTTATCGAAGGTGTTACTTGCGTACTAGCAGGCGGCAAGATTTTCTCCGGTCTATCTCACATAGCAGTAGACAGAGGGTATTTGCTAAATACAAAGACCTTCAAACTAAAAATGTATGCAGGATACAACTTCCAACCGCTAAATAAGCGCACATCGTTTAATCAGTTGGTGGAAGCAGCGATCCTTCTGGGTATTGGAAATCTCACGATGAACAACCCAGGGCTAAACGCTGTAATGTATGATTCTTAATTTTTAGGGAGATTTAAAATGTTACAAGGTAAACCAAATTTAACGGCTTCAGATGGTACTACATCTCAAGCGCAAGTAGGAAGTGTATACGAATCTAATGGTTGTACGTGGGTTTATTGCTTGGCTACAGCCGCAGCAATAGATGCATATTCTGTTTGTTCGGGAACACTAGCCGGAGGCCCTGGTGCAGTAGCTTCAGCTACTACAACTACAGCTACAGCAATAGGTACAGCAGGCGGCTTTGCTTGCGTCCCTCAGTTCGCAGTAGCAGCCTCTGAGTATTTTTGGGGACTGGTAGTCT
>ERZ724505.260-NODE-260-length-37096-cov-11.778057_pt1 | contig 37096 bp, 57 predicted proteins | sample MGYA00376038_ERZ724505 | MGnify/ENA primary metagenome ERZ724505 (study PRJEB28724, sample SAMN07190884) | wastewater metagenome | isolation source: effluent of sewage treatment plant in Hong Hong | place: Hong Kong | collected 2016-03-17 ...
AGAAGAACAATCGAAACTATATAGGTATAGAAACCTCGCAAGAGTATATAGACATAATAAATAAAAGAATATTAGAATATTTAACCACCCCATTAAACAAAAACTTATAACAAAATGAAAGTAATATATAAAACAAAAGATAATAAAGAGTTCGACAACGAAAGAGACGCTGTGTGGCATGAGAAAGAACTTGTAAAAGACGAGAGTATAAACACCACGCAACAACTAGTATTTGAGTTGCTTAAAAGAGCAAGCTTTAACGGTTTTGATGGTGAACATACTGTAAGTTATCTTGTTAAAAATAAAGATAAGTGGAATGGGGTTATGCCTAAAATAGACTATTATGCTCTGAGGGACATTGGTCACGATATGTTTCACATCGATACTATTGAGGTAAGTTGTAGGTCTGAAGAAACTGCAGAAACTTTTTCTGTGTTACTAAAAAGAAATTTACATCCCCAAGAGTGTTTTGTAGATAAAAATATTATTACCTTATGGTGGGATTAAACTAACATGCCAAAAGGATACTATACAAAGGTAAAATGTTCTCTGGGAATACATAGATGGATACAATTTATCGGGCAACCTAGAGTAGAGGGTGGAGAAATAAAGTTTAAAAACATTGAAAAAAGATGTATATACTGTCCAGTAGTTAAGCCAGCATTAGAAACATTAACATTAGAAAATCATGAATAAAATACAACAAATAGAGGAAGTGGTGAGAAAGGAGTGCTGGTGGCTTGAAGAATATGAAGACCAAAATGGAAAGCTAGAGGTAAATGAATACCCAATCCAGCTATCAGATATATTGTATGTGATGAGAAAAGAAAATTTATTATTTGATGTGTGGGGAGATGGATGTTTTAGTATCGGTAACGATATTATGGGAAGATGTATATACAACCTCATTCTCCCCTTCAAAGACCAATCAGAAGAGACTATTAACTTTTTACACAAGATTATATGCAAAGAGAAATAAAATTTGGTAACATCTACTCTACTCCAGAGTTACTAGATAAGTAGGGGGATAAAAAGCTTGACAAGCTAATAGGTGCGATATACTTAATATATGAAAAATCAACAAACACTAGTACTATTTGGGCAATAATTCTAATTCTATATTGGATATTTAACCAGAGATAAGTGGAAAATCATCTTGTATACCAAGATGAAGCATACACTTAACACAACAAGGCTGATTTATACGAGATTCTATATAAGTTACTAAACATTGAGGTGATTCTTGAGACTGGCACATAACAGGTTTTAATCCTTTAGTTTCTACATAATTTATTTCACGGAAGACTAATCTAATACGTCTAGTTCTCATTTACTAAAAGTATAGCACGTGGTATAATAAAAGCACGATGCCACTAATAAAAGGAAGTTCAAAAAAAGCAATAAGCAAAAATATTAAAACAGAAATTAAACATGGCAAACCAAAAAAACAAGCCATAGCAATTGCTTTATCTTTAGCAAAGAAATCTAAAAAGAATTATAAAAAGTAATGGAATTTACACCACAACAACAAAAGTTTTTAGAAGCATTTTTAAATCCAGATTCAGAAACATTTGGTAATTATAGACAATCTGCACTGACAGCAGGATATAGCCAAGATTATGCTGATAATATAAGTGTACAAATGCCAGACTGGTTAAATGAAGCGCTAGGAAAATCTAGGAGATTGATTAAAGCTGAAAAAAACCTAGATATGGCACTAGATGGAATGTTAGATGACCCAGAAGGAGCTAAAACAATACAGTATAAAGCGACAGAGTTTATAGCTAAAACACACAAGAAAAGCTTATACAGTGAGAGAACAGAACTAACAGGAAAAGACGGTAAAGATTTAAAGATAAGCTTTGACCCTATATTTAATAAGGAGTGATATTACACGATAAACAAAAACAAATAGTATCTAGTAACGCAAGATTTAAAGTAACTAGAGCAGGAAGAAAAGGAGGTAAAACTGCTTTAGAGGTAGAAACTATATGTTATAAAGCTTTAGTATCAGCAAGTAAACTAAATCTAACTAAAACAAAGTTTGCTTCTGGTAGAAAAGTATTATACATAGCACCTACACAGTTACAAGCAAGAAACATTATTTGGGGAGCTTTAAAAGCTAGATTACATGGTATAGGAATACCAAATGAGCAAATGCTTCAAATGAAAGTTCCTAACGAAGATGGAGAAGAAACAACTATATATGTTGGAGGGTGGGAGAACAGAGAAAACTACAGAGGTTTAACAGATGTGGTGCATATAACCTTTGATGAAACAGACACTTTGAGAGAGTTTTTTCAGAATTGGTTAGAGATATTCCGTCCTATGTTTCTTGATACAGGAGGTTCAGCTGACTTTGTTGGTACCCCTAAAAAGGAGAGTGGTAATTTAAGAAGGTTGGAGAAAGAAAGTAAAGAAAAGCCTGATTGGGAGTCTTTTCACTTCACATCAAGAGATAATCCATTCCTTTCTGTGTCTGAGATAGATGCTATGGAAGAAGAATATAAGAATGATAGAGATGCTTATAGGCAAGAAGTTTTGGCAGAATATGTAGACAACTCAGGCTCTTTATTCAAATATGACGCTCTTTTAGATGTTTTTACAAATACAATAGTGAAAGAAAACGCTAAATATCTTACAGTTGATATTGCTGATGATGGTACAGACAAGACTAAATTCTCGTTCTGGGAAGGTTTGGAAGAATATAGGAGAGAAGAGTTTGAGAGGTTAAATACTGAAAGTATTATAAGTAAGATAAGAGAATATGCCTCACAAGATAGAATACCATACTCAAATATAGCAGTGGATGCTATTGGTGTAGGAGCTGGTGTGGCCTCATCATCACAGCTAGACGGTATTATTGGCTATAAATCATCATTCTCTGCAATAAAGACAGATATGGACATAGTTAGATTGCCTAATATGTCTTATTTACCAAACGCTCCTAGCTTAACATCAGATTATAAGAATTTACGCTCACAGTGTATATTCACACTAGCAGAACACGTTAATAACCACAAAATAGCCAGTAGAATAACAGGGAAAATGAAAGAGAATATACTAGAAGAGTTATCTGTTTATCAAGATGTGTCAGTTGGAGACGGTAAACGTATGGCTACTCAAAAAGAAGATGTTAAGTTAGCTATTGGTAGAAGCCCTGATGACTCTGACACTTGGATAATGAGAATGTATTTTGTTGTTAGAAATAGGATGTTACCAGACAAAGGAGAGGACAGAAGCTCAATAATAGACCAACAAATAGCAAGAATGAAAGCCCGCTCAAATCAAATTATTAGCAATAAGTAGACATATTTTTATATGTAAATTACACTTGGTATATAACAAAACAATTATATGGCAATAGACGGAGTTCAATACTTAAATGGTACAACATCACAAGCTGTTAAAAGCGGAAATGGTACATTCTACGGTGTGGTAGTAAATTCACACACAAACGGAACACTAAAGTTCTGGGATAACACAGCTGGTTCAGGTACAGTTCTATTAAACACTTTCACTTTTCCTTCAGGTTCAGGAATATATCAATTCCCTAAAGGGATAAACTTTTACACAGGTTTATTTGCTACTGTAGGTGGAACTATAGACTATACAATCTTATATAAATAAAGATGGAAGATACAACAATCTACGATTTAGTTAGAAAAGCTGAACAAGACGACCTTGCTGGTGGTACAACTATTTCAAAGTATGTTACTTTCTCGTTAAGAGAAAATATAGACAAGATTGATGCTTATTTAAATTCTAAACATATTTCAGGTGAATTAGACTCATTAGGAAGAGAAAAACCATTTTTTAACATAGTAACAGCAGCAGTAAACATTTGGTACAGAGCAACAGATATAGACAGAAAGAATATTAAAATACGCGCAACCAAAGCTAAACAGACTATTTTAGCTTATGTAGCTACATCTATTCTTAATGATTGGATGAGAAAAACTAACTTTGGTTCATTCTTAAATGATTGGGGACGTTCACTGGCTAGATATGGCTCATCTGTTGTTAAATTTGTAGAAAAAGATGGTGAACTTTATTCAGAAGTTATTGCTTGGAATCGTTTGATAATAGACCCAATAGATTTTGAAAATAATGTTGTTATAGAAATACTAGAATTAACACCAGCACAGCTTCGTAAAAGAAAAGGATATAACAAGAATGTTGTTGAGGCTTTGATTAAATCAGCAGGTGTTAGAAAAACAGCAGATGGAGTAAATAAAGATAATAAAGAAGGTTATATTAAGCTATACGAAGTTCACGGAGAGTTACCAATGTCTTTCCTAACAGGAAAAGATGAGGATGATGATACTTATGTACAGCAGATGCACGTCATATCGTATGTAGAAGGTAAAGATGACGGCTCTTTTGATGAGTTTACACTGGTTTCTGGTAGAGAGGCTAAAAATCCTTATATGATTACTCATCTTATAAGAGAAGATGGACGTTCACAGTCAATAGGAGCAGTAGAACATCTATTCGAAGCACAATGGATGATGAACCACACAGTTAAATCTATTAAAGACCAATTAGACCTAGCTTCTAAACTGTTCTTCCAAACAGCAGATGGTAACTTTGTAGGACAAAACGCTATCTCTGCACTAGAAACAGGAGATATATTGATACATGCAGTAAACCAACCACTAACACAGGTGAATAATGGCTCACATGACATAACTTCTTTACAAAACTTTGGAAGTATGTGGAAATCCCAAGGACAAGAGATTGTTGGTACACCAGATTCGCTTATCGGTAATAACGCACCTTCAGGTACAGCTTGGAGACAAATAGAGGCATTACAACAAGAAGCTCATTCACTATTTGAGCAAATGACAGAAAACAAAGGTCTACACATAGAAGAAATGATGAGAACTTATGTGTTACCTCACATTATGAAGAAGTTGGATACTTCTGATGAAGTGGCTACTGTTTTAGGTACTCATGGAATAGATAAGATAGAGAGAATGTACATAGAGTCACAGTCAGTGAAGAATGCTAACGCTATCAATATAGATAACGTACTAAATACTCCAGTTGATGAAACATTACAGGTTACAACACCGGAAGAGCAGGCTTCTAAACTAAAAGCTAGCCTACAAACACAAGGAGAACAGCGTTTCTTAAAGCCTAGTGGAGTTTCAGATGAAACATGGAAAGAGTTATTTGAAGACTTTGAAATGGAAGTAGAGGTTGATGTAACTGGTGAAGCAAGTAATACACAAGCAGATATGGCAACACTTAATACAGCATTCCAAACTGTAGTATCAATGCAAGGAAGACCTATGACACCAGAAGAAAGATTCTTTTATGATAAGATACTTGAAAAAGCTGGGAGTGTATCACCAGTAGAGTTATCATCTATACCAGAAAGTAAAACACCAGTACAACCACAAGAAGCCCTTGCAGGCGGTGGGACACAAATGGGTGTAACAGCAGGTGGGGCTTAAACAACTATGAAAAAAACAGAAATAAAAGAGGTAGAGGCAATTCAAGAAGTTGCTTTACCGTCATCCTTAGATGAAATCGTACTAGATACTCCAGCTAAACAGGAGTATATGAGAATGTTGGAATCTTATAAGAAGCAAAACCCTAAAAAGTTTGCTACAAAAGAGCAAGAGTTTATCAAAAAAATGCTATCTAAATAATGAGAAATCCAAATCAAAAAATGAGATATACCGATAAGGAACTATCTCTAATCAAAAATACATTTGCTGGGGATGACACTTATTTATACGCAGTTAGAAAACACATGTTGGGATGTGAACTAACAGACGGAGAAAAGGCAGTCATAGAGAATATGTCTGATGAGGTTAAATCCCTACTAGAAAAGGTATTTATGCCTTCAATAGATGGAGATTCACCTTTATTCCAGATAGTGGATATGCAAATGGGACTCAATGTGGACCTTAAAGGTAAATCTATAGAAGAATCTATGCTTGCTATAGATGCTAAAATAATAGAAATAGACTACATAGAGCAAAGATTACAGGCTTTACGGGGTGGTAATGCTTTAGTTCCTATTACAATCGCTGGGTTATCTAATTTAAGAGACCCCAATGCTTATGTAAATATCACAGCAAGAAACTATTTGCTATCTTATATAGACTCATTCTGTAATGAGCTAAGAAACCTAGCAGGAACAAAAGAGGAGTCTGTAGAGCAAACAATCAATAGACTTAAAAAGAATTCAACAAAATAGTTGCATTGTTTTTTAACGTACAATACACTTAATAATATAAAGGATGTGCTGGTAATCCTAAAATACCTTCTAAAACAAAATGGAAAACGAAAATGATGAGGAGTTCATCTTAAACAATCAAGAGGAGTCAAACTCTAATATTGACAATACAGATGAGAATTCTGAAGGTGAAGAGCAAGAAGATATTGATTATAAAGCCCTTTATGAAAAAGAAAAGGAAATAGCTAAAAATCAAAAGATTCGAGCTGAAAAAGCTGAAGAGAGAGCTAGGAAACCAGAAGTTAAGACCCAATCTTCTAAAAAAGATAATGAGTTATCAACAATGGACATTATAGCCCTATCTAAAGCAAACATTGACACAGAGGATATGCCAGAGGTGTTAGAATACGCTAAATTCAAAGGTATTTCTATATCCGAAGCACTAAAATCTCCACTAATTAAGGCAACAATTCAGGAAAGAGTAGAAATGCGAAATGTCGCTTCTGCTACAAATACTGGAGGAGCTAGAAGAAGTTCAGGTAAAGTATCCGATGAGACTCTTATTGCCAACGCTTCAAAAGGAAATCTCCCAGAGAACGATGACGATATAGATAGGCTGGTCAAGGCAAAAATGTTCAAAAAGAAATAAATCGGTGGGGTTATTCAAATTAAATTAATCACTTGTTGTAAAATAAAAATAATACAACATTAAAAACAATTTGGCAAATACATTAAGTACAAAGACAATGCGTGACAAGTATCGCTTAAAACAACTTGACACAGCATTGCGTTCAGCTCTTGTTGCAGAAAAAGTATGTCTAGTAGACAGAACAGAGAACAAGACAATTAGTTCACCTTACCTATCAGCAGTTACAGCAACAGTTCAGGCAGTAGCAGGTACATATACACCAGCTGCTATCACTACAACTGATGACACTCTAACAGTTGCAGATGAGGTAATAGCATCAACTCACATCTTCGGATTTGAGAATACATTATCAAACTTTGACCTATTCTTCGAGGCTAACAAAGAGCTTACTATGTCAGTAGCAACAGCTATTGATAAGTTTGTTGTTAATAATCTTTGTGAGGACGGTACAGGAACATATACAACACCAGTTGGTGGATTCACTACTGCTGCTAATGTTCCAGTTATTCTTTCAAACATCGTATCTAAGGTTTCTGGTTACTCAGAAATGATGAATGGTATGTATGTAATCGTAGAGAATACTGACCTAACAGGTATTATCCAATCACAAATTGGTCTAGGTTACTCATATGCAGATGCTGCACTTAACAATGGTTATGTAACTTCACTTATGGGTGTAGATATATACGTTGTTCGTTCAGGTACATTCGTAGATGAGACAACATCATCTGTTTCAGGTTCTAAGACTTGGACAAATGCTGGTCATCGTGTTGGTGGAGTTAAAAATGTTACAACATATGCAGCTCCTCGTGGAGTTGAGTATGATGAGAAAGGTGTTTCAGGTAAAACAGGTAAAGAAGTTGTTGCTTCAGGACTTGTTGGATTCAAGGCTTGGACTCCTCGTGCAACATTAACTATTGACATTACTCTATCGTAATAGCAAACCCCTTAACTGGGGGCTTGTAGAGTGTAGTTCTCCCACCGATTTCTATACTTTACAACTCCCCCGTTAAGATTTACTAAATAAACTAAATTATATGATAAATAGAAATGACCACACATTCGGAGCTGTATCACTTGCACAACCTGTTATATCAGGTTCAGGTGCTACACGCTCTCTTAACGAGACAGAATCAGGTTCAGTAGTTCTTTGTGATAGAGCGGCTGGTATAGTATTCACACTTCCAGTTACACCAAAAATTGGAACTTTTTATGATTTTGTTGTTACAACTTCTGTAACTTCAAACGCATACAAGGTTATCACAGGTACTGCTACAGAGCTTTTAGTTGGTGGATATACTAACGTAGACACTGACAGTTCAAACGCTGTTGCTGTCTTTACAGGAAATGGTTCAACTCATATCGCTGTAAACATGACCGCAGCTGGTTCTAATGCACAAGGAGGTTTAGCTGGTACAAAACTAAGATTTACTTGTCTATCAGCTACTCGCTGGATGGTAGAAGGTATAGTTCTTGGTGGTGGTACTGTTGCTACAGCCTTTGCAACTTCATAGTTTCTCCACAAACTTCATCAGAAATGGTGAGGTTTACTGGGTAAATTATCCCAAAATATGTCATTACAATTTTCAGACACAACAACTAAAAAAGGAATCGTGCAAGTCATAGAGAGAATGACTACTACTCAAAGTGCATCTTCTTCATCTTACCCACTTTATGATAAAACTGTGGATATAAATGCTGCATTAGCTAATTATATGATACTTGCAACACAGGCGACAGGTAGGTGGCAAGTAGATGACACTAACCATCCAGATTATCCTATAATATTTGGTGATGTGGTCTTGGGGCAACAAGATTATTCATTTACTGTAGATGAACAAGGAAATCAGATATTAGACATATATAAAGTCAGAATTAAAGATGCACAAGGAAATTGGAGAACTCTTAAACAGAGAGATGTACAAGACACTGATGATAATTTCTTAAACAGTACAGATACTGGAGAGGTAACAGAGTATGAATTAACAGCTAATGGTATATTTTTAACAAAAATACCAAATTATAGCCTTTCAGATGCTCTTGAAATATACATATCTCGTACACCCACATACTTTGTATCAACAGATACAACTAAAAAGCCTGGTATACCAGATATATTCCATGAGTATTTAGCTATCAGACCGTCTTACTTCTACTGTTTAGCTAAAGGTTTACCACAAGCTCAATCTTACGCCATAACACTATACGGTAGAGATGGTAATGGTGGAATGGAGAGGGCAATTAAAGATTATTATTCAAATAGAAATAGGGACGAGAGACGTAGATTAGTCCCTAATAGGGAATCTACAAGATAATATGGCAACATTTATAAACAAAAAGAAAACATTTAATGGGGTGTACGGAATAGGAAGATATGGTATATCACTATATGGTACAGGTACAGTAGGTTCAGGTTTCTTTATTAACAGAAATAAAAATTAACATGGCATACCCAACAACAATAGATACATATACAACACATGCAAACGGAGACATCATAGATGCTTCTTATGATAATGCACAGCAAAGCACACTTTCAGCCCTACAAGCAAAGGTGGGAATTGATTCTTCTGCTGACACAGCTTCACATGATTATAAATTAAGTGAAGTAACAGGTTCAGATAAAGTTGTGGGTAAATCTGCTACTCAAACACTAACAAATAAGACACTTACAAGCCCTGTAATAAACACCCCAACAGGTATAGTTAAGGGTGATGTAGGTCTTGGAAATGTAGATAACACTTCAGATGCCACTAAAAACGCAGCAGCAGTTACATTGACTAATAAATCACTTTCAGATTCTACAACTTATATTATAGACGAATCAGATGCAACTAAAAAAGTACAGTTTCAAGTTTCAGGAATCACAACAGCCACAACAAGAACATGGTCATTCCCCGATGCAGCTTCTACTTTTGTTGGTACTGATACTACTCAAACTCTGTCTAATAAAACTCTTACAAAACCAGTAATTAATGCTACAAATCCTACAGCACAAACATATACTCCTTCTGCTAGTGGTACAGCAACATTAGACCTATCACTATCTAATCAGCATTACATAACAATGCCAGCTGGTAACATAACAATCGCTCTATCTAATGATACAAATAATCAGATATTCTATGTAACAATCACACAAGATGGTACAGGTTCTCGTACTGTGACATGGTTTTCGACTATTAAATGGGCTGGAGGTTCTACACCAACCCTAACAACAACAGGCAATAAAAGAGATGCTTTTATCTTTGTGAGAACAGGAAGTGGAACATATGACGGATTTATAGTAGGACAAAATATATAAATTATGGCAATAGCATTTGACAACGCAACAAGTTATAACGGAGGAACAGGAACTTTCAGTCATACTACAAGCTCAAGTGCTGGAGGATATATGTTTGTACTTACAGAAAGTACCGTAACAGCTGTTTCATACAATAGTGTGGCTCTAACATTAACGACTAATTATGCCTGGCCATTTGGTAATTTAAAAGTCTGGACATTGGCTGGACCTTCATCAGGAGCAAATAATGTATCTATTACAGCAGGAGCATCTACAAATGTTGTTGTTGCAACTTATACAGGACTAGATACAACACAACCAGAAGCTTCTGCTAATAACCACGTTGGTAATGGTAATACATCAATAACTAGTTCTGTTACAACCTTAACAAACAATGCTTGGGTGTTAGGATTTTGTATTTATTTAACATCTTCATACAACCAAAATGCTGGTACTGGTGCAACAAAAAGAATTTCTATTGATGGTAACGTATCGGGGGGTACCTCACTTGGTATTTATGACAGTAATGGGGTTGTAACTCCAGCTGGTTCGTACTCTATGACAATGAATGCATCTTCCGGATCTGGTCCTTGGGCTACTGTAATGTATTCAGTCATAGCACCAACTACAAACGGTGGAGCACCTTTATTAATGAATTTAATGATGTAATATGTCAGTAACAGTAATACAAAATGATTTCTCTGGTGGAGTGGCAGAAGACATTAGAACTACAAATACTAATGAATGCGGATCATCTAGCAATTTTGATACGATAACAAATCCTCATAGAATATCTCCATATCAAAACCTAGAATTAGAGATAGGTTCAGTATCCCCACTTTCAGATGTAGCGTTATCAGGGTGTGTTCCTATAACGTATTCTGGTACTACATATTTAGTATCACTTGGTTATACATCAGGGGCTTCTCTTATACCTACATTTTGGAGAAAAACATCTGCCTCTATAGTAGAGTCTTCTTGGGAAATAAAGGCAGCAGGTACAGGAAGTGTTGTTAGAGATTCTTTAGTAGTTTATAAAGGTAAAGCCTATGCTCTAGGCACAACAGGATCTCCAGGACAATGTCGTTTATGGCAATACGACGGTAATTCTACAGCAACAAATATTGGGGATTGTGGTGGTTCTTCTACAACCCCTGCAAAAATGTTTGTTCACCCTGAAGATAATATATTATACATAGTTGTAGGTAATATTATTTCAAAATATGATGGTTCTTCATTCACAGCTACAGCATTTACACTCCCTAGTGATAGAGTAGGACGCTCACTAACAAACTATGGCGGTTATCTTGCTATAGGGTGTACAACAACGAATAATGCTGCAAATTCTGTTATCTACTTATGGGGTAGAGATACAAGTTTATCAACAGTACAAGAATCCATTGATTTAGGCAATAATCAGGTCAATATTATAGAAAATATAGACAATGTGTTATTTGCTGTCTGTGTGAATCAAACAGTTGGGCAATATTCAAATATAATAAAGAAAAAAATGTGGGTTAAAGCCTATACAGGTGGAGCTGTACAAGATTTAAAAGAAATAACTCTTGGTTCTAATGTCTTAAACTATTCGAGTACAATAAAAGTCAAGAATAATAATAGATTATATTGGGCTTTTGGAAATGATGATGCTCTATACTGTCTGACAAAAAATAAAAATGGTCGCTATGTAGTCGTAAAAGATAGAGGATTACCTTCTTCTAGTGAGATAACAGGATTATCTATTGTTGGGGATATAATGTGGGTATCTGTTGATAGTGGTGCATTCTATAGAAGTGGAGCGCCTTCTACAAATGGTGCTCCAGGAACTGCTGGATACGGAGATAGTTCTTACACAACCACAATAAATCCTTCAATGCCAATTTCTGATAGATACAAGGATAAAACTCTAGAAGCTGTGTCAATATCATTTACTGCAATGTCTACTGGTTCTCCTACGCTAACTCTTTCTTATTCTGTAGATAACTCTAACTTTACAGAAATAGCAACAGACACTCGCTCTAACGGAGAATATACATTATATGCAGCAAATGAATCAGATGGGGCACCTTTTGCGACTGGGAAAGAGTTCCAATTTAAAATTGAAACTTCTTCAGAAGTAAAAATTAAAGAAATTAAATATAGATATAGAGTTAATAACGAAATATTATGACACCAGAAGAAAAAGATTTACTAGTTACAACAGCAAAGAAATTAGATGAGTTCTTGGATATTTATTATCGTAATAATTTTCTTGATAAAGAAATAATGTCAAAACAGCTAGAATTGAGAAATAAATTATCTTTGTCCGATGGAACAAACATTGAAATTGGAGGCACTAATGGCTCAAAAATAGGTGGTTCATCTTCTAAAATAGGATTTTTTGGTTCTAATCCAGCGTCTAAACAGTCTGCCATTACAAGTCCTAGCGGTGGTACGACAGTAGATAGTGAAGCAAGAACAGCAATAAATACAATAATAACTGTTTTACAAAATCTAGGCTTAACTAGTTAGACATTATACAAATGTCAATTATAATATATATATGAATCCTGTTAATAACACAGCAATACCGATAAAAGACATCAACAGTGTACCGCAAGTCTTTACACCAACTTCTACAGTCAATCCTTTTGACTACACTTCTCCAATTAATCAAGTACAAACTGACATTTTTGGTGGTGTACAAAACGCACAAAATCAAGTTAATCAATTAACAGAGCAAGCCAAACAAAAAAGTTCTTCTATAGCAACACTTGAATCTCTTTTAGGTAATAAAGCTCAAGATACAACAAATCTTTATGATACAACAGGAGTAACCAACTTATACAATCAGTTATCTGACTTAAACGCACAAGCTACAGGACTTAAAAACGAAGCAGCAGCCATCCCAATACAAGTTCAACAACAGGCTTTGGGGCAAGGAGTAACAGACAGAGGTATTGCACCAATAGAGACAGCAAAACTTCGTGATAATGCTCTTAAAGCCCTTTCTTTGGGTCAACAGTACGCCATTGTATCTGGTAACTATGATAAGGCAAGAAACTACGCAGACCAGCTTATAACTGCCAAATATTCGCAAATAGAGGCTAATATAAACGCACGTAAGACAGACCTTGCAGCACTAGAGAAGTATGACCTTACTCCAGCACAAACCAAACTATTAAATGCACAAAATGCAGCAATCAAAAAACAAGAACAAGAATTGGCTGATAAAAAAGCTAATGAAAAAGCAATAAGTGATATGATTGTCAATGCTTCATCACAAGGAGCTCCATCTACTCTCTTAGAAAGAGCAAAATTAGCAAAAACACCTACAGAAGTTGCTACTGTTTTGGGACAATATGCTGGAGATTATTGGGGTACAAAAGTAAAAATTGCACAATATAGCAAAACCTTAGCTGAGACAAATAAAATAAATGCAGATGCTGCTAAAATTAGAAGTGAGTTAGTTCCTTTAGGAAGTACAAGTGGGGTTTCTAAGGAAGACCAATCTAAGGCAATATTGGACACTATACAGCTAGCTAATAGTCTTTCTAGCGCTGCTGGGCCTAGTGGTTTAATAAAAAAAATTGGTGATGTGTTTGTTGGTGATACTGACTTTAGAAGACTAGAAAATCAAATCAGAACAATTAAAACAAACTTACTAACACTTGCTACAGACCCTAATATTAAAAAATATTTTGGCCCTCAAATGACTGAGAATGATGTTAAGAATATGCAGGCAGCAGCTTCAACTTTAGACGCTGAAAACATGAGTCCTACTGATATGAAAGCAGAATTAAATAGAGTGAGTGGTATATTCCAAAAATTTGTCCCAGATTATGTACCATCTAACCCTAACACAGCCTTACAAACATGGTATCAAAATAGCTCACAAGCTTTAACTCAACCAGCCGGGGCTAATTATGGAAGTTATAAATAATATATGCAAGAAAAATACTTAAATAGAGAACAAATGCAAGCAATACTAGATACTAGACCTAAGTCTATCTCTTTGAAAGATGCGATAGATACTTACGTAAAGAATGGTTGGACAATACAAGATATAAATGACCAAAATCTAAAATCGAACCAAAGTGTAGCTAATAAATATGGTTCTGAAGGTTCTAACGTACCAGCTACTACCATAGAACCTAATCCTATAGCACAGTCTTTTGGTAAAACTGTTAATAATTTAGCTGACAGGGCCACACAAGTTGGTTCTGCTGTAAAAAATGTTGGTACTGACCTTTCTAATGCACAAACATTACCAGAGGCAGCTAAAGTTGTTGGCAAAAACTTCGTGTCAGCAACAGGAGCTGTTGGTGCAGGACTAAACGATATTCTTGGAGGAGGAATTGCTGTAGCAGCAAAGGGTATTGACCAAATGTCTGGTGGTAAACTTGGTGACATAGGCTCAAAAGCTGTATCCTCTCTTTTAAACACAGAAACCGGTAAACGTGCGGTACAAGCTATTTCAGAAGGTGCTCAATCTTGGTCTGACTTTGAAAAAGCAAATCCAGAAGAATCAAAAGTATATTCTGACATATTTAATACTCTGAATATAATTCCAACAGGAAATATAATAAAAGCTGGTGTAAAGTCAGCTGCTAGAGGAGCAGAATTTGCTGCTAATACAGCAGAAAATGTTGTAAATACTGTTGGGGATATTGCTGCTAGAGGCGTAAAGAATACATTTGAAGCTGGTAAAACTGTTGTCAGTAAAGCCCCTAAAGTTAACTTAGGAAAAGACACAACAGACTATTTAAATAAAATCTATAAAGATAGTCCATTACCGGCCAATGAGATTCTAGCTAGCAAGAACAAAGTTGAAAATGCCTTAGGGATGTTTAAAACAACACCTATTGAGGTTACAAATGTAAAAACAGGAGCTAAAGAGGCTTTTGATATAAAGAAGGCTACACATCAACAAATATTTGAAGCTGTAAATAATTTGAGTAAAAACGTAACAGAATCTCATAAATCTGTATTGAAAGAGTTATCAAAAACACCGGATAATTTAATTAAAGATTTTTCTGATGTTGAAGCTCTATTGGGGCAGAAATTTAATGATGGATATATTTCTAAGGCTCTTAAAACAAAGATTTTAAAGCAATTAGATGCTACTGGAGGTGATTTAGATAAGGTTGATGATTGGATAGTAAATGCAAACAAATATTTTGGCTCACAAGCAGATACTAGAGTTGTTTCTCAGGATGTAGCTAAGTTGTTAAGAGCAAAATTAGAGAATGTTGTAGATAGAGCTGGTTATGCAGATAGTTTTGGTTCTGTACAAGAGTTAAAAAGATTAATAATTAATTCAATCGCTAAAGAAACAAAAAATCAAGAGCTGTTAAAATCTGTAGCAGATAATGGGATAGATGTTGCGTTTAATGTTTTAACAAAAAATCCAATCGGATTAGCAATCAAAGGTACTCAAGGACTTAAAAAGCTTTTTGGGGGTACTGGAGATATAAAACTTATTAAAAAAGCTGGCTCTAAAGCTACACCAACAAGCGTAAAAGGAGTAGATATTAAAAAAAAAGTCTTAACAAAAGTTATTGATACCGAAGATTTACAGACAGATATAAGCATGTCAAAAGATGTCAATAATTTTTTGGGTAGAGAGTACTCTAGACAAGATATTTTGTCGGAAATAGATAAAATAAAAAGTAGTAATTATTACGATAAATCAAGTTTTAACGATTTTGTAGATGCTATAAGCAACGGCAACAGAACAATCCTTATTAAACTGTATAGGGCTAGTAAGGTAGCTAAGAATACACTGTCTGAAACCCTACAAAGTTCTAAAAACAAAGGTAAACTTGCAAAAGAATACGATAAACTAGCACAAGAATTAGGAAACTTTAAAGATGAAGATGCTTTATCTTTTATAGAAAAAAAGATAAGTGAATATGAATATGCAAGAAACTCATTTATTTCTAAACAAAATAGATTAAAAAAACTGGAATCTGAGCTAAAAAAATATTCTAAATAACTATACAGAGTCTTAAATTTAAATTAAACTATAAATATGTCGCCGGAAGAAGTAAAAAAAATTAGAAATCAAAAAATAATAGACAACGGAACACTAGATGAAAATTCTGTTCCTTTGGCAATTTTGTCTGAAAATATTATTTTAAATAATAAAATAGAACTTCTAACAGATGCTGTATCTTCTATCCCTAAAATAGAGTTTCCTGAACCTGTAAAAATACCAGATTTTCCTAACGAAATACAAGTAAGCAATTTACCAGAAGTCCAAAAAGTAGAAATAACAAACTTACCGAATGAAAAAGATGACAAGGAAACCATTAAACTTCTGCAAGAAATCCTAGCAGAGTCAAAAAAAAAAGAAGAATACGCCTACGATATTGAAATTGACCCTACATTAAAAGAGCAGTTAAAGGGAAAAGATGGTGAAAACGGTTCTAAAATATCCCCTGATGAAATAGTTTTGAAGTTAGAATCATTAAAAGATGACGACAGATTAGATGTAAAGGCTATAAAAGGTATAGATGACTTACTTAAAAAAGTAAATAACAACACATTAAGTCCTGTAGGAATAAGATGGTTATCCAACTTGCTAGATACTAATATACAAAACCCTACCACAGGTGAAGTTTTAAAGTGGGATGGTCAAAATTGGATAAATTCAAATGCCACTTCTGGTGTAAGTTGGGGTGAAATAACTGGGACACTTTCAGACCAAACAGACTTACAGTCTGCATTAGATTCAAAGGTTAGTGAGAGCCTAGCTATTGCCTATGCAGTTGCTCTTTAGTCAGTTATAATAAATATATGAAAGTTAAAGTTAATAACTACACATTTGATAAAACAGCAAAAACAGTAACTTTTACAGATTACGTTACTATTCGTTTGGATTCTATACTACTAGTCACCAATGTAACAGACAACATTATTATTTATAACTTTGCTAATGCTGCGTTGGGTGGGGCTGTCTCGGCAAACGTATTAACACTCGACTACGATACTTCTGCGATGGATAATTCAGATAAGTTGCAAATTTTTTACGAAAATGATGATGTAGCTCTAGCAACAGAAACTACACAGCAACAACTAGCTGGTATCTGTTCAAGTATACAAGCTAATACATTAGAGACAGTAAACCAAATAACAAATCTTAATACTGTAACAAATAGTATTTTAAATGATTCTAGTTCAAAAAAAGCTATACGTCTCGATGAGGCTTCTGCTAGTGTTTTTTACGTGGGTGAAGCTGTGCTTGGTTCGATAGATACTGACCCTGTGTGGTCCGTGTTTAGGTACACAACTTCAGGTACAGTTTTAACAAAAGAATGGTCTGGTCTCAGCCAAATTTGGAATGACAGAGCATCATTAACATACGCATAAAATCATGGCAACATTCACAATCACAACTCCGGTCAACATAGACACTCTAGCTGCAAAAACAGGTGGAGATGTTTACAATATTAATGGTGGAGCGCTCACAATAGACCAAGACAGTCGCTACGGACTAAATCAAAACACATCAGCCTCACTTGGAAATATGACACTATCTGCTACTTTAGGTGGAAGTTGTACGATAGACAGTACTCTTGTTCGTCTTATCCCTTTTGATACTGGAGCTAGTACAGTTCCAGCAGCAGGAACGACTATCTCTGACGGAGGTGGAGCATCTGGTATTTTGATAGGTGTATATTCAGCCTTAAATGTAGCCCCAACAACCGCTGGTTCAGCAATGCCAGCAAGTGGATATATCAAGATAAAACAATGGAATAGTGTGGCTTTCGCAGCTGGAGCTTTGACTGGTATCAGTGCTAATGCAACAGGTGCAGATGTGGCAGGATGGATTGAAATTGTTGGTGATGAGGCTGGGTTGTGTACCATAAATCGTTTGAATACTTTTACCATAAACGGAGCATATTATGAAATTGGAACGACGGATGGGAATCGTGCTACAACATATCAAATACCATCTAATGGCACATTACAATATCATGCTGGTGTAGAGGTAGAAACAAGTGCTGGTTCTGGTGTTTATGAGTTTTATCCTTGTGCTGGTTCTCTTACGGCATTGGCTGCAAATATTGCCACAGATTCTGTTCGTGGTAAAGTTTGTTGGATTTCAAGTGCTGGAGTTTTAAGATTTGGACACGATGGAACTAATTCGACAGGAGGCTATATTGTTCCTACTGGATGTAAGGTTAGAATACCAAATGTATTTTTGGCTAACTGTACCACTGCCGCAAGGACTGCAAACGTTTTACCAAATGCAACACTCGCGACAAGGTACGAGTTCGCTACAACTGGTGGAGGTGCACTAGACATAGACAAGGCAAGCATCGGTTGGTATATGAATATCAATCAGCCATATTCTGTTGCACTGACAAATGTCGGCATATTGACAGCGGCAGTCTTTACAGAGATTGCATCACCTATTGCCTGGTCAAATGTAAACGTAGGACAGGAGGCGGCTAATACTCAAATAGCACTGACACTCAATCTATCTTTTGCAGGTGGTACAATAGCAAATTCAAAGTTTACTCGTGCTGCACAAGCGGCATCAGGTGCGTATGTCTCATCATTCACTGATATAAATGGGTTTGACTTCACTAATTGTGCTTTTGTATCGTATACCAAGGCGGCCAATGCAACCACGGGGTCTATCAATGCGGTGCGTGCGGTAGACTGTAATTTTACAACCACGAAGCTTGGGGGCGGTAGGGCATTCTTGACAACTTGTACAGATGTGACATTTACAACAACAACATATTACGACCACCCAGCAACCACCACAACCACAGCAATACCAATGTACGCTTTTGATATAGGAACAAACTGTTTGAGATGCTACTTTGATGGGCTAACTTTTGGAGGTCTGACACTAGTGCAACCATACTCAGGTATTCTAAATATTGGAGCTGCGGGATGTACAGACATAAAACTCAGAAACCTTGGCACATATGCCAGTCCTCTTGATATGGGTGGCGCACAAGTGAATGCGGTGGCTTGGACACGTGTGGCAACGACTGCAACAGCAACATCAACAGCTCACGGGCTAAAGACGAACGATATTATATATGTCATAATTTCATCTGACGTTGCTGCCATCACAGTAGCAGCTAAAACAGTAGCATCAACACCGACAGCTAACACTTTCACGTTTACCTGTTTGAATGCTGGAGCAGCATCAGGTACACTTTCATACTATCCGACCATGGCAGCAGCACTTGTTGCTTTAGCGGCATCAGCTGCAGCTAACACTGTAAAAATACAGAGATGTTATACCCCACATTTACGTACAAACATCATATCTGGCGATAACTCTAGTAAAAACGTGATATTAGAATCTGTTTTTGGCGACTATATCAACGCCCCACTCACACCAATGCTAAATCAATACTCGAAAGGTATCGGTGCAACACTACCACTCACAGCACAGACTTCGGTATATGGCACTCACTGGTTCGACTACTGGACAAATGAGGTTTCACCCAACCTAACATCACAAGCATGGACTAGGGTCACTACAACCGCGACTGTAACAAGTACAGACCACGGCTTGCGTACTGGTATGTTAATAACAGTATCAGTTTCTAGTAGTGCTGCTGCAATCATACTGGGCAACAAAACAGTCACAGTTCTCACAAAAGATACATTCACATTCACATGTCTCAATGCTGGTTCTGCGAGCGGTACGCTTGATTATGTGCCACTACACGGCAGATTTGGAATACTAGCAAATGAGGCGACATCAGATACGACAGCTCAGTACTCTATTGACGCGGGTGTCACAGCTTTTACATCAGCTGGAGGTCTATATATGCCAACAATAGGCGACCAGATCACATATACAACACCAGCATACATACTCGGGCATCTTAATTTTCCAGTAGCAGAGGCTGTTATGGCAGGAGGTACTCTTACAAACTATACAGTAACATATGCAATTGATACTGGGGCCGGTTATTCAAGTTTTAAAAATCTCTCTTACAGGCGTTCTGGTGGAGGTGGGACAAACGGTAGTACAACAATTACTATGACAGATACGACCGGGGTGGCTGTAAACGACTATGTATTTGGTACAAATGTTGGACCGTATGCAAAAGTTGTATCAATTGATAGTTCTACTGATATTACAGTAGATATTGCTAATATAGGTACGGTATCTGGAATATTACGTTTCAATCAATTACCAAATGAGGGGTCTATACCTTCTACAGGTTTTAAAATGAAATTACGCATACTAACCGAGGCAACAAATGCAACAGCTATAACATCATTGTACGCATTTACATTCAGTAATTCCACAACTCGTGCCTACCAGTATCCATTAGACCCAGTGTCAGCAACATACAGTTTTAGTGGGCTAGAGACAGGTTCTGAGGTCGTATTGTTTGACAGTACAAACACAGAATTGAAAAGAGAAGTCATTTCTGGGACAACTTTTGAGTATGACTATGAATGGACAGGTACAGACAGTACAGGAAACTATGCTTTGATATGGAAAAATAATAAATTCCCTATTAAGTTTACAGGCATAACTCTTGGTAATACAGACGTAGATGTTCCTATAGCACAACAAGATGACTTAATATATGTTGCCGCATCTACAGATAATGTAACCATAGACTTTACTAATAAACTTATTATTATGGACGCTGGAGCTATTCAGCTCGATGTGCCGGGCGTTTACTCAATTTGGAAAGATACAATATTGCTCACAAATAATGCTCAATATGATTTTGCTTATAGTATTGTAGGAGGTAATTTAATATCAGGCTCTAAGTATATACCTTCTTACACATTCCAAGATAATGGGTGGAAAGTACGACCAGACGAAGCAAATCATACACTAAGTGTTGTTGGTGGTGTTTTGGTTGGAGAAAGCGGAGCTGACCCATTTGTAAATACATTGGGAGCATTTACTGTTCGCATACTATATGAACAACCAGTGCAAGCTATAGCTATAACAGGCGGAAGTGTGTCAGCAGCTGATATTTGGGCATATTCTAATAGAACTTTAACAGAAAACGGACTCACTCTTGCACAATTTTTGGCACTAAAATAGTTGCATATTATTAAATGTACATTACACTTATAGGTAATGTCAGGCGAAACACTAGGAATTATGTACTTTATAAAAGCATATTTTTTGCCTAGTATTTTTGCCTTTTTCGGTGGAATTGCACACGCTATTCAAAATGTTAAAAAGGCTGGATGGCGTGGGTGGGTATCTTTTGGTTCAGATGTAGTAGTTTGTATATTTTTTGGTAATGTTTTTTATCAAATAGGACTCCTAACAGAACCAAACTATGCAATTATAATGACTTCAGTAGGGTCATTTTGGGGGGCTAAGTCATTCGAATATTTAAAAGAGTGGATTATAAATAGCTTAAAAGCAAATATAAAATGAAAATAAAGTTAACTCCTAATATATCTAATTATTCCACAAAGAAAATAGGTTTTATCATACACGGGACTCTTGGTAAAGCAGAAGGAGCAATAAACTGGTTATGCACTCCACCTAACCTGAGACCTGACGGTTCACAATCATCGGCACACTATGTTATATCTAAAACAGGTGATATTACAAAATTAGCAGATAATGATAAGGTTACATGGCACGCGGGCAGAATAGACAAGCCAACTTGGAGAGCTAGAAAATATCTCCCAACTGTTTCAGGTATACCTATGGTTGCTCCTTTTAAGAACCCTAACGATTCTTTTATAGGAATAGAATTAGAGTGGTTTTTAGGAGATACAATTACAAATGAACAGTACAATTCTATTGTACAAATTATTAAAGAATCTGGTATAGTCAATCCTATCGTTCTATGCCATAAAGAAGTCACAAGTTATAAATCTGACTTCCAAGATAAAGCAGGTAATATAGATATGTTACCTGTACAAGAAATATTAAGAAGAATATGAAATATTTAAAATCAAAAATTAATTGGGTGGGTATTATTACTGTTTTAATTGGCTCTCTAACAGCCCTACAATCGCTAAATTTGAGCCAACATACAGCAGGATATGTAATGGTAGCTATTGGTATACTAAACGTGATATTACGCAGTTTTTTCACAAATACAGCTAATATAGACGAATCTAAATAGTTAGAATATACTACAATAACTATGGAACAAAATATACCTTATATTATTACTAACAAAGTTACTGGTGAGATTTATCAACCTACTGATTGGACTTCAGATAAAGATTATATGGAGTTTGTTGTTGGTGGACAACCTATTCGCTTTACAAGAGAAGAGGGAGTAACAGAAAGACTTGAAAATGATTCTTATGTTGCTGAGTTCACTAATCCAACTCCAGCTACTCATGCTCCAGACTTCCCAGAAGGCCAATAGACTTTTTAGGTGGTTATACAAAAAAATAATCGCCCTGCAAGACGATTATTCCAAACAATAAGTAAACTCAAGATTTACTCGTTTCTAGGTTTGATTATGTAATTACACTAATATTGTACAAGTAAAAGCTAGTACTTGTCAATAGTTATAATCCCTTGGTAATAGAAAAAGCCCCTCGTCAGGGGTCTTTTCTATGTAAAAAGTATGAAAATCTAGCTTTCTTGAAAACCTATCGGAAAAGAGATAAGTCTCATGTGGTGTTACCCACGTAACTATAATAACAGAAAACCCCCAATCGAACAAGTCGACAACAAAAAATCACCATTAAATGGTGATTAATTGCCATTAGTAAACTAATGCCGGGACCTTGTCCATAGATATATTATATCATGCCATAGCAAAAGAGAACACAAATAAGTGTCCTCTAAGCCTTCGATATTATTTTCTCTATGGTTATCCTATTTACCCATAAAGAGCTGACATTTTGGAGCGAACTCCGTCACTTGTATGAGGGTCAACACCTTTGTACAAATCTAGCGGGGAGCCTTATAGGAGACTCTTTGCGAATGTAGATAGTATAGCACACCTTACCGTGTATTTTAATTATAGCATAAAATGAACTTTGTATAAAAGTTATACACAGGAATTGTGGGTCACCTTGGAATCGAACCAAGCATACTCCGAAGAGTGACAGATTTACAGTCTGCTGCCACACCTTGTGACATGTAACCCATGTTGATAATTCTACCATAGAAAACACGCCCTTTCGAGCGTGAGTTGGTGGGTATTCAGCCACACCGTCTATAGGCGTTAATCCACTCCGAGTCGTGGGTTGCCTTACTGGAGATTCTCCCTCCTTTCAATCATGCGGAGGATGTACAGGATTTGTTCTGGCTCATTTACTTTTTCAAGCAAATCAGTGAGAAACTCCTTTTGTTGTTGTATCTCGCCAGGGTGCATGATTACCACTAGCGACGTGTCATCGTTATAGATAAATCTCATACGACCTCCCAAGTGTGAGACCAGACGATTTTTTGTCCATCACGAATTTGGAGCGGCTGTTTAGTCTCAATGTCATGGATAGACATGAGTTGTTTGCCATTCTTTTCGATGATGAGACACATGCGAGTGGCTCTGTCATCTGGCGGGTTACACGGTGACGCCTTGACGATGGTGTAGTCGTTGATTCCAGGGATGATTGACTCTGGGGATGGACTACGAGCTTCCAGTCGGCAAGTGGTCATGAGGGAAAGGATGAAGATTGATACCAACGAAGTTTTGTTCATGAACTTTCTCCTTTGGGAAATAGCAGTACAGGTGATAGATAGAACCTTGGTCGATGACGGATGCGTCTTTTGGTTTGACCTCTTTTTTACAAACAGGGCAATAGATGTCGTCCATGTCAGACTCCTTTCGTAAATACACGCAAGTCAGCGTTTTTGATGTTTAGTGAGGCTTCATAGGCGTCAGCACACTTTCGTGAACAGACGCCACCGTTGCCTATTCTTCCCCAGTAACCATGCTGGGGCTTTTGACAGGTGAGGCACAGACCGACTACTTTTTTGTTATATTCAACCTGTGCCTCTACTAGAGATTTACCTTTCATCTCACCTCCTATTTGAGCTTGACGACGTAAGACGCAATAATCGTGAGTAGTATGCCAACAACTTGATAAATTGTGACAGTTTCCCCGAGGATTAGAGCGTTAACGATGCGTAGGACTTGATTCACGATAGTGAACATTATCCCAGCAACGAATATCGAGGGAGCAGCATGGAATCCGTTATAGAGTCCAAGTTGTCCCAACAGAATCGGCAGAATGATGACAGGGAGAGCTTGCAAGAATGAGCCGTATTGACCTGTTCGGTACACATGCTCAAGCCAGAAAATCCCCCCGTTAGCCAGTAGAAGCCAGCACCAGTACGGCATTATTTCTTCTCCAGGTGTTTGTGCAGAATCGACATGATGTTAAACATCACAGCACAACACGCTTCTTCGAGCGTAACCTCATGGCCGTCCTTCGAATCGAGGACTTTGTGGCCACGATGAATCTTCCAGACATCAAAGAAATGACGCCAAGCAGATTTTACACAGACAGACTGGTGTTCAGGACCGAAGCCTTTTTGCCAGTTGTCCGAATCACGCAAGTTGCCATCAGGTTGCTTGCGATGCTTGTGCATGTATGCCCCGAAGGACTCAATCACCAATGGTGACAGAAATCCTTCGTAGTCGGGCTTAGTGTCAGCCGCATCACGAGTAGCCCCTGTATCGAATTGTCTGATTTTTTGATTTGTCTGCATGTTAGTAGAGTTCCGTTAAGATTTGTAAGGTCTTCGCATAGTCACGTACGCAACGTTTGTGGAAGGATTTAGTTTCGTCACGGAGCATAAGTTCTTCTTGTCCGTGAGTGTATTGCAGATGAGATTGCAGAGAGTCCCAAGTAAGCCTGATAGCTTCCTCAATTTTCTTAGCTCTCTCATCTGCGCGCCTTTTCATTTTTATTTTTTTTGGTATTGGAGGACCGACTAGTTTTTCCATAGATTACTCCACGAGTATCGGGCAGACAACAGTCTTGCCACGCTTTTCATCAATCAGGAAGAATGTTTGCTCTGGACGACCAGTGAAGCCAAAACGTTTACCGTAAGGACTATCACCAATCAACGAGCCGTTGACGATGAAGTCCCCACCATCACGGCGTGTATGAAACAAATTGTTATCGTGTACTTTTACTGCACACTTCTTACAGTCTCCTGTAAGGTCGGACTATATCTTCTTCTTTGCTCATGATGTAACTTATGATGACAAGAAGCACAAAGTAGAATTAAGTTATCTAAAGAATTGTTTGGATTTTTACTGTTCCAATAACTTACGCCATCAATATGATGAATGCTCAAGAGTTTCCCCCCTAAACATTTAGCACATTTATGGTTATACTTTTCGTGTATAAATTCATAGTTACCTGAAAACCTTACTTTATGTTTATATTTTAAAGCTGCTTTCTGGTTTATTTCTCTAAGTCTTTCGTAGTTATTTTGTTTTAACTGATAATAGTAATCTAACTTTCTACTTTTTTGAACCTCTCTTTTTCGTTTATAGTAATCTTTACATTTACAACTATTAGAACAAAAAGAATTTTTACATTCTATATCACAGTTTCTACACTTCATATTCTTATTGTATTAAATAAGTGTGGAAGTGTCTAGCAAAGAGTCTCCTCTTTAGTCTCTGAACCTTCCTTTTCAGGCTTGGCTGCTGATTGTCTCTATTACATAATTTTCAAGCATTGTGCATTTATACCTGTACGGTATTTTGTTTTAGCTTATGTACTTAACGAGAGATTCCAGCAATTTAAGAGATTTTTTACTTAGTCTCACAACTAAGGGACACTTTCATTTAATGTCCGCATACAGACAGATAGGCTGGTTTGTCTTTGTCCCAACGACCAATAATGCGTCGCATAGGAACTTCCAAGCCACCAACACCGCCTGCGTAGTTCACAGCGTGGCCATGATGGAAACGAATCGTATAGCCGAACACGTCCATGTAGTTGAAGTATGAACGTGACAGAATGAACGTCACACGAGGCTCACGTTTGAAGTACTGGGCAAGGAACGAATACATTGCCCATTCCAGCGAGTTTCCGTGTTCTGTTGAGATATGCACTTTTGCCGTCTGGCGAGAGTGATTACCAACAGCACAAGGGATGATGAGTTTCAGCTTGCTATTAGCCAGAAGAAACTCAATACCACTTGCCACGAGATTTTGTGCGTAGAGCATTGCATCTTGTGGTTGCACCTCACAGGTTTCCATGAGTTCGTCATGGATATTACCCGAGAAGAAGTCGCCAAGAAGGGCGAGTACCAAGGTATCAATCTTGATATCCTGCGATTCTTTGTTGACAAGTTTCAGGGTGTGGTTGAAGAACTTCTCAGCACGTTCCTTGGCAATCGCCATGGTGTAGGTATTTGTGCCATTGACCGTTTCTGGTTTGACATTCTCTTCTACATGCCAGTCGGAGGCGATAGCAAAAGCCACCGCTTGACCACCTACACCCTTAGAGCGTTTGATTGAATAGGTGTTGACTTGCCCTTTGAGGTCAAGAAGGGTTTCGTTCTGTTTACGAAGCCTTTGTATTTCTCGCAGAGCGACTTTATACTGCTTATCGCTTTCTTTTTGTTTAGCATTCAGTCGAAGCTTTTCCATGTCAAGCTCGAACTGTTTTTGAGGTGAAATCTTCACCTTAGTTTTGGTGTTCATATGTGTCTCCTATAGTTAACGAACTTCGGAATGACTGTATTAACTATAGTGTATCAGACTATTTAAAATAACAAATCCCCTTCTAAAGGAGACTGTTAATAACTTCTTATTTATTTGCTAGTTCTTTTATCTTTTTGACTTGGCATGTGCCATAAACTTTATATCTGTTATAGCTTGACCAGTCATCTCTATAAGATTCACCTTTAGAGAAAGCCCAAGACATTAGTTCTAGTTGGTCAAATGTAGAGTTATAGTTAAGTGATTGATTAGTTTCTTTTTCATATTTCTTCAACCATAAGTCAAAGGTACTTTTATGAAATCCTGTCACTCCTACTCCTCTGTGACCATCATGAACGGCATTTGGATTATATGTACTTTCACACAATATAATCTCATCCATCATGTTACTGCTTAAATTGTATTTTTCGGCTTTTAATTTTATGATTTCCTTAACTGTTAAAGAATCATAATTAGGTAAAACTGGCTCTTGTCTTTGATAATGAACCTCTTTTGTTAAAAGCTCATTAGTAAAGATTAAAGATAGAATTACCAAGATTATTGTTAATATTATTTTCATAAATAAACACGGGCTTACTATCATATCTCATTAGGCTCACAAGGGACGAACTTGTTGCTTATTGCTTAGCTGTCTACTAATCATAACCTATTATTTTACTTTTAAAAGTACTTATCCACAGATGAAATTATATGTTATTTAATTAAACCAACTCCTTTCATAAAAAGGTAAACTTCATCTTCTTCTGCCTCCCTATCTAAACGAAATTTCTTAAAATCAAAACTATTAAATTTTTTCTTATCTTTCTTTTTTGGTTTTTTAAATTTTAATTTTTTTACACTTTTTACATCTAAAATAAATTTATCTGTTAATTGGATTGTGGTCTTTTTGACTTTCTTATGATATAAGACATGACATTTATCACACAGAATAGCTAAATCTGTATTTACATTTTCATCTTTAAATCTTTCGTATGTTTTATGATGTACATGTAACTTTCTTGATATACCACATCTTTGACATTTTTTACCGAACATTTTAAAAGCCTGCTTTCTTTTGGTTTGCCATTCTTTACTTAAAATATAATCCGTGTAATCTTTATTGTATTTCATTTATTTTACTTTCGGTTGCCAGAATAGAAACGCCCTGTCTTTTAGAAAGAAAACAAGTCGTTTCACCAACTTAATTTAATAAGAAACTAACATTTCCCTATTCAGGATTGTATTTAAAAACAAACCAACTTGTCCATGCTTTGTCAGACGAGTGTCGTGTAATGTGTTAGTTTTAAAGTTCGTCATTATTTACCACGCTTTTACTTTACTTTTCGGCGGATAGAATGCTGTCTACCTCATCTTTGATAAAGTCTACTTAATTTAATTGGCATCCAAACAGTGGCTTAAGTAGTTTCGCCCTACCAGTTGTTCAGTATTAAAAAACCCCTTAGGACGTGGCCCGACATTAAAGTCAGAACACACCCTAAAGGGTTGTATGTTCGACCACGTCCATTGAATTTCTTCAATAAGTTAAGTATACAACACTATGTTTACAATGCAAGCTTTATGGGTGTGAATAACTCTCTTCTCAAATAAAAAACCAGATATATACTAATATCATGCAGTTAGCAGAAATGGTATTAAAATATCAATTAGATAGAAAATCTAAACATAAGACAGAAATAGGAGAAATAATCTCTGAATTTGTAAATGAAATAAACAAAGAAAGGGAAGGTACTAAATATCCTAAGGTAACTTACATGCAAATCTATACTAAACTAGGAGCTGTTAATAAAGATAAGTTTGCATTAAATGTCTTTTTAAGCGAGTGTCGGGACTACAAACGTAGAAGTGGTTCGTTCAGTAAACTATTCTACGCAAAAACTAAAACAAAATGAAATTTAAAATTAGAAAATTAGATATCATCAGAAAAACTTGTCTAGATATAAAAGATGATGACGGGCAGGTAATAAAAATGGTTATATTTAACAACAGAAAAGAAGCTATTAATTTTGCAGGAGGCTTATATTTAAAATATCCAGGGATTATTCAAGAAACAGAAATTAAAACAAAATGACTTTTAGAAGAAAAAAAGATAACTGGATATTCAACGAGAAAAAAGGGGACATAATCTACTGTCCTATTTGTTACTCACCAGCTATTAAACAAATTGCAGTATTAAACAGAGACACTTATCTTTGTGATAAAAAAGAATGTGAACTAGAGGTAAAGAGTGTAATAAAAGAATATCAAGAGATAAAAAGAGCCTCACAAGAAGAATTGTTTAGAGAATATCAAGATTTCATAAAATACCATCCTAACAATGACGGAGGGAGTCTAAAAAGAAGAAGACAGAAGGTCAAGAAATGTACATACTGTAATAATCTATTTACACACCCTAAAAATCCAACTTGTTCAAAAGAATGTGCAAGACTTCAACAACAAGAAAAGTGTATTAACAGATTTAGGAGGATAAAGGGCTTGACAGATTATAAGGCATGATATACTTAAAATTATGGATGAAAAGCAAATAGCAGATAAAATGATGAATACTAAAATCTATCCAGCACAAGCGGTAGAGATGAGAGTACAGTTAGCAGGATTATATTCGTTTTATTCATCACAACTAGAAGATATATTGCTCCAGAAGCCCCAAATTTGGGCAACATTGAGAGTAAAACATAAAAGCGATAAACAGTGCGACTTAGAATATCAAGCCACTGAAAATGGCAAAAATGAGCTTGGGCTAGGAATGAGACTAAAGCGGTTGTCTGTTATGATGAGTAGTTTAAAGTCAATTATTGATAACGCAAACACAGATTATCACCACACAACATGAAAACTAAACAACCTAAAATTAAATTTGTCGGCAATGAGAAGGATGGATATGTTTTAACAATCCACAACCCTAATGACGATTATAAAGCAGACCTACAACTAACAAGAGAGGAAGCGGAATTGGTGGTGAATGTTATACTTAAGAAATTAAAATGAAAAATAAAAAGTTCGGTAAAAAACAAGTTTTTGTCATAAATGCACAGCCTTTTAGACAGGAGTGTGTTGTTATTGTTAACGGTCAAGTCTCGGATGCTGTAAAATTTCTTAAGAAACTAAACTCTCCTAATGCAAAAGAAAATATTAAACATATAGAAGATGAACAAGCTAAAGGAGGTTACCAAGATATACATAATATTGGTCGTGGCGGGGCTCAGACTTACACAGAATTACCTCATGGTTATATAATGTGTATTTCTCATACCTCTAACTGGGTGGAAACAACAGGATTGGTAGTACATGAAACTTTGCACCTTACTCATTATATTCTAAGAAGAGCTGGAGTTATTTTATCACAAGAGTCAGAAGAAATATTTACATATCTACAAGGGAAAATGGTAGAAGATATTCTAAGTAAAATTTACTAATGAAAAAATCAGGATTCCGCAAAAAAACATACGAAGAGGTACTAGCTATCAAGTTAGCTAAGAAAGTAGCCCCTAAGGTCAAAATTAGCCCAACCAAGAGGGTATCTAAACCCAAGAAGCAATCAGTCTCTCAGCTAAAAAAGAAATTATGGACAATCTTTTCTTTATACATAAGAACTAGAGATAAATTTACATGCTTTACATGCGGGAGAGTAGGAGAATCATCAGGCATACATGCGGGGCATTTTGTTCCAAAATCAGTCGGTGGAATAGATTTGTATTTTGATGAAGATAATGTACATGCACAATGTTATAATTGCAATATAAACCTTGGAGGTAATCAATATGAATATTCAAAAAGGCTTGGATTAGAAAAAGCAGAAGAGTTGTACAAAAGAAAAGGAATATATACAAAATGGACGACAGAGACCTATTTAGAAAAAATACAAGAATATAAATCAAAATATGAAAGACTCATACAATAAAATGACATTCTTAAAACCAAGAGATGTAACCTACTTGAAAAGTAAAGTGTTGTCTTGTAATTGTGGTCATCCAAGATGTAGAGGTAAATTCATACCAAAAGACAAACGTCAAACAAGTTGTATATTTGCAATGGAAAAGAAAGAGAATTAGAGTTATCCACAGGTAAAGTATTGCATAATAATATACTTATGATACAATATAGTCAGGTTAGAGATAACCTAAAAAGTATGAACAAAATTAACTTTGAAAATTATAACGAATTTGAGAGGGATTATATTATTGAAAAATTTGACTCAACTAGAGTCACTTATGATGACACAAACATGGCACTCATGGACGTAGCAAAAGCAGAGGAGTGTAAAGTAGATGCACAGGGCAATGTATATTATCCATGTATGTGGAACATTGGGAAAAGGGGAGATGATAACTTTGGTGTAGTAGATTATGAATTACTATGCACAAAGCAAGAAATGTTATCAATGTGGATTAAAGAACAACATCTAGCATAATATGAACTTGAAAATCACACACTTACCAAAACACCACAATCTATTTACAAATCCACTAAACTTTGTAACAGGTAAAATGGCTTATCTATTACATACACATAACTTAATATGACACAAGCAGATAAAGTGTTCGCAACACTAGACAAACAAGGTTACATAAATAACCTACAAGCATTCAAAATGTATATATTAAGACTAGGTGCAGTAATATATGACATGAAATGTTTAGGATTCAAAATAGAAGGATGTTACGGTAAACACATAACGAACCTATCGCCTAAAATGAGAGATAAATACAAAAAAGTCTATTTCTATTTTAGACAAGACAATATTAAAAAAGATAACAAGGGAGAAATAACATTAAAAAAATTTATATGAGATATACACAATCTTTATTTTTAGCAAGTTTAGTAATTTACGGAGTAACATTAGGGTCTCATAATGAGACAGCAGGAGAGTTCTATGCAATAGCTCTCATGATACTGTCTCTTGTATTAGGATACATAGACCTTCGTAAAGAGGAAAAGTTTCTAAAGCAGTTAGAGGATAAACAAAAAGAGTTAGAAGCTGAAGCAGAGGAACTAAACCAAATGATATTACAAGTAATTAAAAAAGCAGAACCTAAAAAGAAAACAAGAAAAAATGCTAGTACAGATAAGAATAAATAAACTCAATGAAGGGTTTATAAACAAATACAGACAGCACATACACAAACACATGGGAAGTAAAAAAGGTGTATCTGCTTATCTTATAGAATTAATGAAAAAAGACGCAATTAATAAAAAATGGAAATAATATGGAAGAACAAGCTAAAATAGTAAAAGATTTACTAGAGTTAAATGTAAATGACCATACAGAGTCTAAAAATGGTTTACGTTATCTTTCATGGGCATGGGCGTGTACAGAAGCAATTAAACAAGACCCAGACTTCTCGTATGAAGTACAAATGTTTGATGGGAAACCGTATGTCTATGATGAAAATTTAGGTTATATGGTGTTTACCACAGTAACCCTTGGTGGTATGCAAAAATCAATGCAATTACCAGTGATGGACAATGCTAATAAAGCTCAAAAAAGTGTAGAATACAACTACGAGACAAAAAGCGGTGTTAAAACAGTACAAGCAGCAACAATGTTTGACATCAATACCGCAATAATGAGATGTTTAGCTAAAAATCTAGCATTATTTGGACTCGGTATGTACATATACGCAGGAGAAGATTTACCACAGGAATTAGAAGACCCAGTAAATCCACTAACACCAGAACAGAAAGCTGCTAAAAAAGCAAGAGAAGCAGAAGATTATAAAAAACAAGCAATAATAAATAGAGAAAGATAATATGGATAGAATTTTTGTAAACGGTTTAATAAGTAAAAAAGTTAGTGATAAAGCACCAGAGTGGATATTGGGAGCATTATCAATTAATGTAGAAAGCTTAACAAATTGGTTAAATACCACAGGTAAACAAGTACAAAGTAACGGATGGATTAACTTAAATATAAAAAAGTCAAAAGATGGTAAAAGATATATTGAGGTTGATACATACAATCCACAACAGGTTGCACAAGTTGTACCCGTAAAACAAGAAGAGCCCATACAAGTCCCTACTGTTCAGATAGAGGCAGAATACACAGGTGAAGCTTCTCCAGAAGAATTATCAAATCTGGATGATTCTAATAGTCTAAACATAGATGGTAAACGTGTAGCTGTTGAGTCAGATACTCCTTTCTAACCTGTGGATAAGTAGCTAGACAAAGTATTACATAAAGGTATACTTATAATATAAGACAAAAATATGAAAATCTTATTACCAATAATCTTAATAACATTACTAGCTTACTTATTAACAAGTGTGGCAAACAATCCAGAGTATGACACAGTACAAGATGACTGTGACATGCAGGGAATAATTAACAAAACTAACTTAACAGAACACAACCTAATAAGTTGTAACTATAATTAAAAAACTATAAACAATAAATATATGGAATTGTTTGTAAAATCAAAAAATAATAAAACTCGTAAACCATCTGTAATAGATAGTATATCTTCTAGCGGTTGGGTTGTGGGACAAGGTAAAGCTTATGGAGACCTATACGAAGATTGTGAAATATATGTCACTGGTTTAGATAAACTAAAAAAGTTAAGAAAAGCTTTTGGAATGACACAAGCTGATGTGGCTATACTTTTAAACATATCGAGACCAACATATGCAAGCGTTGAAGCTGGTAAAAGAGATTTAACACTAAAAGAATATCTAATCTTACAAAAATTAAAAGGAACTATTATTGAAGCTCCGATACTCTAACATGCTAAAAATACTTACTAAACTGTTTTGTTTACATGATTGGAGGGTGTATTTCACAACAGATATTTACCCCAGTAATTCTAACGGTGAAAACTGTCTCCCTATTAGGACAAGACAAACTCTTATCTGCAAAACATGTGGAAAAATTAAACAAATAAACTTATGAAAAGATACAAATTCTTACGAGAGGGATTAAAAAGTGAATATAATAATTTTACTTGGGAGATTGGTAAATGGTACAAACACGAGGGTGAAGTCAAACAATGTGAGTCTGGTTTCCACTGTTCAAAAGAAATAGGACAAGCATTTAGTTATGTACAAGGTGAGATATTAGCAGAAGTAGAAGTCAGGGGTAAGTGTGATGAGGGAGATGATAAAGATGCATGGGAAGAGATGAGAATAGTTAAAGTTTGGTATTGGAAAAAAGAAAATTCAGTTGCTATATCAATCTTTTCAGCAGAACTATGTCTTATAAATTATGAAAAAGAATACCCTAACGATACAAGACCTAGAGATGCTATAAAAGCAGCTACGGAATGGTTAGCTAATCCAACAGAAGAAAATAGTAAGAAATCTGAAGCAGCAGCAAGGTCAGCAAGGTCAGCAAGGTCAGCAGCAAGGTCAGCAGCAAGGTCAGCAGCATGGTCAGCAGAGTCAGCAGCAGAGTCAGCATGGTCAGCAGCAGAGTCAGCAGGATCAGCAGCAGAGTCAGCAAGGTCAGCAGCATGGTCAGCAGCATGGTCAGCAGCATGGTCAGCAGCAGAGTCAGCAAGGTCAGCAAGGTCAGCAGCATTAAAGAAAATTTATCAAAGATTTGATGAAGAATTAACCAAACTTGAAGAGTATGATAAAAGATAAAGATGGGTTTGTTTGTCAATTAGATACTAACGAAGTGTTTGTATTTGGCTCTAATATGAACGGCTTTCACTACGGTGGTGCTGCACAAAAAGCATTAGATTGGGGAGCTATTATGGGTATAGGAGTAGGAAGACAAGGTAAAACATATGCGATACCTACTCTTGATACTGATATGAGCAAGTTATCGCTAACAACAATTCAATACTTTCTTAATGAATTTTTGAATTATGCAGAGTTATTTCCTAACACAAAGTTCCTATTAACGAAGATTGGTCAAGGTATAGCAGGCTTCACAGCAGAGGAAATAGAGTCAATTATGCCTCACTATATACCAGAAAATGTAATACATATCTAACATGAAAACACCTATAACATTAGAAACTAAATTAAAGAAAGGAGATATTATAACTAGGGGTGATTATAACAACATGGTTCTTGGTGTATTAGATGAACTATGTTTTGTATCTAACTCTTGGGGAGAAGGTCACAGCGAAAGAATTATACAAGAAATTCAACAAGAAGGAGGTTATTTTTACACGATAGAGTCTTTAGCGAGGCAAGGTTACGAACTCCTCACCCCAGATTGGTCACCAGATGAATTAAAAAAAGGAGATGAGTATTGGTATGTAACCAATGAACTATACGTCGAACAGGGGAATTGGTATGACACTATGGAAGATAGGTTTTATAAGAAACTAAATCTTATATTCCAAACAAAAGAACAGGCCGAAGCTAAACTTAAAGAAATAATGAGTAAATAATATGGAAGAAATAAAAAAAGGAGATAAATATTGGATTAGATATGCTTACGGTTTAAGAGTGGCCAAAATAAAAGATATATTCTGTCAGAATGGGACAAGACTTATCAAGTTTGAAATTCCTCTTGGGGATGGCGAATTAACTATCTTTAAAAGGCTAACTCTCCAATTCTACAGCGTTATTGAGATAGAGGAGAGTTTTAGAAGACTAATAGTATAACTATGGCAAAAATTAAAAAATACACAATAGAAGAAAAAATCCCAGACAGAGCAGTGTTTTTAAGAACACAAGATAATAATTATAATGAGCCTTTAGTTTGGTACTTCCTAGTAGAGGAGGAGGAAGAGGTGGAGCCTACGCACATTCTCCTTAAATGCCCCCATTGTTCTCGCGATTATCAGTCTAAAATCTAAACCTATGACAATTAAAACAATAATGATGGAAAAATTTGCAGCACTAGAACATGAAAGATGGGCAAAATGGCAAAAGTATTTCTTCAGTAAATGCCAAATAAAACCACAGTCACAAGTAAATGGAATGGATGATAGATATGTGTACTTAGCACTTCCAAAAGATTTATATGAAAGATGGCTTAGACAAATAGAAACTCCATACTCTGAATTATCAGAACAAGAAAAAGAGAGCGATAGAGAACAAGTTAGGCCGTACCTAGAAGAGTTCTCCACCCTCTTAGATGAGATAGAGAGGGAAAATCAAGAGCTTATTGGTAGACACAACGCAAGGATACTAAATCAATTTCAAACAGAGATGAAGCCAGACATGCCACTAATTGCTTACGACGAACGTGTGGCACTTATACCAGCTATAACAAAAATAGCTGAGGAAACTAAAAAAGACATTTTATCAACACTAAATAAATACAGAGTATGAAAGAAACAAAAAGACAAAAATTAGTGAGATTATTAAAATCTATTGATTATAGTATTTTTGACCATGGTTGCGAGCATTGGTTTATATATACAGACAAAAACGAATGTACCAACTATTTCTTACGTGGAGAAAGTGATGTGAGATTAGAGCAGAGACTAGAAGATAATAAAGGAGGGGTTACTTTCTACTTAAAAGATTGCGTTATTGAATACGTCGGCGACAAAAAAGATACAGTCGTGGTTCGCCCTAAAAGAAATAAATCAGTTTTTATCATGTTTAATAATTTTAAAAAATAACTCCCCACCCCCATTAACAAATAACTTATGAACTACTACCAAATATACCTAGAATGGCAACAAGCTGTATGCAGTGGCTACAAAGGGTGTATGAGTAGATATATTAAACAAATTAACAAACTTAACTAATAACAAAATGAAAAACACAGTAATACACGGAGACTGTTTAGAGGTAATGAAAACATTAGAAGATAAATCTATTGATATGGTTTTAACTTCACCACCCTATGATAACTTAAGAGATTACAAAGGATATACATTTAATTTTGAAGGAATAGCACAAGAAATATATCGAGTATTAAAAGATGGTGGAGTATGTGTTTGGGTTGTTGGAGATGCAACAATTAAAGGGAGTGAAACAGGAACATCTTTTAAACAAGCCCTTTACTTTAAAGAAATAGGATTTAACATACATGATACTATGATTTATAAAAAAAATACATCAACATTCCCAGCAAGAAAGAATAGTAATAGATACACATCAATATTTGAATATATGTTTGTATTTTCAAAAGGAATACCAAAAGCTAATTTAATTTGTGATAAAAAAAATAAATGGGGTGGACATACAACTTGGGGTAATACTTGGAACAGGAAAGGTGATGTATTAATAAAATCAGACCATAAAATAACTTTTCCTGAATATTCTCCAAGAGAAAATATATGGGAATATAAAGTTGGTAGAGGTGCATTTTCTGGTAAAGGTGGTATTAAAGACCACCCAGCAGTTTTTCCAGAAAAACTAGCAGAAGACCACATCCTCTCTTGGAGTAATGAAGGAGATCTAATACTAGACCCAATGGCAGGTAGTGGAACAACATTAAAGATGGCAAAGAAGAA
>ERZ724505.262-NODE-262-length-36968-cov-12.536532_pt1 | contig 36968 bp, 52 predicted proteins | sample MGYA00376038_ERZ724505 | MGnify/ENA primary metagenome ERZ724505 (study PRJEB28724, sample SAMN07190884) | wastewater metagenome | isolation source: effluent of sewage treatment plant in Hong Hong | place: Hong Kong | collected 2016-03-17 ...
GGGGGATTTTTTATTTATAATTAAGGGCAAGACCTTCTCAGGACAAATCACCGCCACTCAGGCGGTTTTTTGCTAAGGGTTAGCTTCAAAGAATGCTTGTGCAAATTTCTGAGAACACAGTGAACGAAACTCCATATCGCTATCTACTGTGAAGCATGAAAATTCTTGGATAAATTTGATATGACTTTTGTGGTTAAAAGCAAGTCCTGGTTTCGGTCTTCCTGGTCGAGTATAAAGTTCTGGTATCTTAGGTACGTCTTCCCATTTAAAGTATTTGCGTTCAGGCTTATTAAAATTGCCCCAGAGAGCTGTCTTTTTTGTCCACGGACTACCAAAGTGCCACGGTTCATATGTCATAACGGGTTCGCCTAGGAAATCTTTTAAACGGCCAGTGGCGGGGTTTTCAATTACCCAGAACTTAACGTCACCAGCTTCGGCAATGATTCGTTGACACTCTTTAACAATTTCCATTCCCTTTTCTGGATTTCTGGCTTTACCTGTGGAACGAGCAGTCGAAAACTCTGTGCAAACAGGGTTGGCAAATATACCGTACACATTTTTAGGGGGGTGGTAATTCTCAACACCGAGGTCTTTACCGACTAAAATTACCTCGTAGCCATTATCTTTATACGGCTTGCTGTCTGAACCCGTATCAGCACATAAATGTAGTATTATTTTTTTCATAATCATTCCCCAATTCGAGAGTTCTGGGATTGGTTTTTATCTCTTTCTTGGGGTGAGTCATGTTAGTTAAAAATTACTATTGCACTTGGAAATGGTGCGGGGTTTTTCTGATCATCAAACTTTAACCGCCCTTTGATAAAACGAATCTCTTTAGCTTTCATACAGTATTCATGCCACCACCGAGTATCAGTTCGACTTGGGATAAGAAACACCACAGTCTTACCCTTCTTATATTCGGAAAACCCTTTTTTAATCCACTTGGGTAACTCTCTACCATAGGGGGGGTTCACGAAGTTGCACCCCCCCCATTCACTTTTCAAGCCATCGTTCGTGAATTTTGGAGGACACGGATCATGGTCAAAGCTAAACTCTGCGTCTAGGATTTGGTACACCGCTTTTGGTGTTTTCCAGTCGAGTCTTTGTGAACTGAAATGTACTTTTTCTTTCATCTTACTCTTTCGTTAAAAGCTCGCTGATAAATTTCATCTTATTTTTTCAATATCCAATTCCAGAACCTTTTTACAGGTCTCGATGTCCGCTTCTCCCGTATGGTATGTATACCCTAAGGCCTTAGAAATTCGAGCATACACGTATTTTCGTGGAATTTTGCCTGACTGCCACAAGGGGTCAATTTTGGCATGAACCTGACGTCGATATTGAGCGTGTTCTCGGCTAATCATTGTTCCCAAGGGATTGCGAGTGTTGCTATGACAACCAACTGAATATCTACAATCACGGCAAAGGTAAATCATGTAGGACTTACCGTAGTTTCGCTCGTAGATTTCCTTATTTTCAGTCCAAACTGCAGGTTTATCGCAGGAAGGACATATTACGTTGTAGTCTTTTTCTTTCATACTCTAATTGTTTGTAGATAGTGGTTCATTGGGGGTTAAAAATTAAATCTAATGTGGTCGAGCCAGTATATAAGTGCAACGAATCCAATGAACAAAACTGTAGCTGTGCCGTAAAACACGCATAGAAACGCTCGCACAAAGAATCTTTTTATCTTTTCTTTCATACAATTTATTTATTTTCTAATACTGTGGCGAAGAATGACTCTGGGTCTTTACCTTCTGCGAGGTGGTCGATGAAGCGGTGCCAGTTGATTTTCCTTTCGCCAAATCTCTTTGAATTCTTCTAACGCTTGTTTTGAAATCATATGTTTGTAATTACCCCCGAACCTCGCCTGAAAAGCGTACACAGGGGCATTTAGGGGCTAATTATGAGGCAACATTCATCAATGACCTGGGTTATTGGGCAGAGTTTATTTCTCAATCAAAGTAGCCGGAATCATTTGGTTTATTTTTTCTTTATTCAAAAACTTCTGATATGCGGTATAAGCAAGCAGATTTTCATGCTGAAGATGACCGATCAGCAAACTAGGATGTACTCCAACTTCTTCGCTCTTTTTAATCAATATCTGTGGGGTGATATCTATAAACTTAAGACTGGAAACAACCCCATTGAGTCCAAGATTTTGAATCGCAAAATCATTAGCCTCTTTTTCTTGTTTGTTCTCTTTTTCTAGATTGTTTAAATCGTCCACAAAAAAGGAATTAACATCGGAAGGTGCATGTAAAACAATGTGACCTATTTCGTGTAGTAATGTAAAGAAGAAATTATCTACTCTTTGATATCTCAGAGACATAACAATTACTGGCGATTGATCATCAATCCAGCAAGCGGCACCATCAACACGTGTCTTAGAAAAATGTGGCAATAGAATAACTCTAATACCCAGCTTTTTAAGCTCATTGATTACTGTTTCTATACCTTTCTCTTTACAAGAATAATCCTTAATAGTTTTTGCAAACTCTTTCAATCTTTCCTTATCATACTTGTTATCAAGTTTTTGCTCAGAGGCTTTCTTCTTTGCTAAGAGTACCCAGGTATTTAAATAACCTAAAACAATGTCCCCGTTAGACACTCTAAAACGAGCACCGGCAAGTCTGGTATTAAAGTCATCAATAGATGATAGATTCAAAAGATTGAGAATATCTTTTTTAAGTTCCTCAACTTTGGTCTTTCTTTTTATATAGGACCGTCTGACGAGGTCAGCGATTGGAAACAAAGAATACAACTCTGATCTTTGTTCAACTTCTTGAGGTTTATCCTTTGTTTTTTTACTTAAAACATATAAATCATACTCAGCCTGCATAGCGAGCCACATATCAGGAGACGTTCCAAGTGCAGCCGCAATAACCCCTGCTGTTTCAGGAGTAATGCCTCTCTTTCCCTTAATGATCTCATTTACTGTCCTAGCTGGACGGCCAATGATATCTGAAAACTCAGCTTGGGTAAGTTGTCTATCATTTAGCTCATCAAGCAAAATTTCCCCCGGGTGAAATACTCGAGCGGCTTGTTTTTCATTTTTTATATTTTTTTTCATGATGATGAGGTTATGAATAGTGATTCGAGATTTCTTTTATCAGCATAATCTTACAGACACCGTCATTCTCTAAACTAAAGATTAGCCTGTATTGCTGGTTAAGTCTGATCGAATACTTGTTGTTTTCACCTTCCATTTTTTCAAAATGGTTGCCTTTTATGGCTCTCAAATCATTCTCATTTTTTGCTGATTTGATTGTCTGCATCCTTTTAAAAAAGGCAGTGACGACATAGTCAGGATAGGCTTCCTTACCTTTTTCCTCATAGTACAGATCTTCGAGATCTGAGTTTGCGAATTGAAATCTCATTTTCTTTTAAAATCGACCTTTTTTGTACCAAGATTGGCATAATTTAATAATAGCACCGTCGGCCCGTATCGGTCAAACAGAGTTTTACACATGTCGTAAATACATGATGTATCATATATTTACACTAAATGGTAATCCGTACTTGACTTCAATTCGCGGTTACTGATAAAATACTATCAAATAAATGCTATTTAACAAAATAAAATCTGTTCTACTTTAGCCTTTTGTTTCTTTGCTTCCTTGTATTCATCGGAGGCTTCTACAATTAAGTTGATACTTGTCACTTTTTCTTGTGTGGTTTGTTTGAGGTTTAGCTTCATTTTTGACACCTTGCTTTCTAACTCAATGAGTTTATCTTTCTCATCACCGAGAAATAGGACAAGGGAACGTGCCGCACGTAAGTAATCCTCCGCAGAAAGTACCTGCTTATTCTCTGCTGCGTTTGTAAGATATTTAATTATTTCTGTTGAGTTCATCTAATTTTTGCTTATATTCTTGAAGTTTCGTCTCGTAGGGGAAGTATTTCACTACATCTTTTCTCCGAGCTTCCAGTTGTTCTACGATCTGATCTCCATATTGAACCCTTAGTCGTGATGCAAACGCGGATGGTTGCCCGTTATAGAGCATATTGCAGGCATAACATTGGGTCTGACAGTTAATTTCGTCATATCGCAACGCTGTGTACTGGCGAGGTGCAAAGTGTCCACACTGGAGTTCCTTATAGTGCTTACGAACTCCGCATGTGTAACACACAGTAAATCCGTTCTTGTCAGCATTTCTTCGACGGATAAACTCAGAAAAAATCTTATCAAGTTTCTTCTTGTAACCAGAAATTCCGATCTTTTTCTGTTTACGAGGCTTATTTTTGTCTTTAAGTAGTGGTTTGCCGTCCATTTATTTATTTTATAGGAAATGCTTGAGTCAACGCATTCTTCCAAGAACCGAAGTGGTATGAATAACGAGACAGATGATGAATTAGACCACGCCGTCCATCGGAATATGATGGTTTTCTGCCATTCGATTTTTCAAACTTTCTTAACAAGTCAATCAGTTCATCCTTGGTGAACCTAATTCCTCTTGTTCCAAGATTTCTCACGTACTTTTCCTGCCTTAGAGTGGCTTCCTTTCTTGCTTTCGCAATGCCGATTTTGAGACTCAAATTGTAAAGATTCTTCTTTCCGCTTTTCTTAAAATCAGTCATAGCAGGATACCGACCATTGGCTTCAAAGAATTTCATCATGTACTGCATCAGTTCTTCTCTCTTTTTTTCTTGTTTTAGACTTATTGTTTTTCTTCCTCGTTCAAGAGCCTTGAGAGGGTCATTGTAAGGAATACCAGCTATTTCACAGGCATTTTTGTATGTTCCGTATGTCCGAATAAGAGTTGGATAAAACGTGATATCTTTGCTTGAAAGATAAACACCTCCCTTTTCTTTGTAGCATTTAATTAGCCTCTCAATCAACTGTTCTGGACATGTGCCTCTTAGGTTTTTCTTTTCCATCGTGAGATTCTTCAGAGTCTGACGAATTTTCTCTTTGGTTTCCTCCTTCATTTTTCCTCTTTTCTTGAGATTTTTCATTCGCTTTTCCAGGCCGCTTTCAATCAACTTGGCTCTAAATTTTTCACCAATGAGTGCGGTTGTTTGATTCAAACCAGCAAGTTCTTTGTATTCACGTGCAGTCATATTGTGTTCCTTTGCAAGATGGTTACCGAGATATTCAAACCAATTACCACAAAAGTGACACTGAACCTTATCACTCGCACCGTCGAAAAGTAGAACTCCTTGATATCCAAAACCACCATCAAACTTCATAAATGGTTCCTTATAGTTGTACAAAGTAACGTAGCCACTTGGTGCATCCTCATACTCCATTTCCTTTTTTGGCTTAATTCTCGTTTTCATTAGAGTTTTTAGATTTTTTTCTTTCTACATCTGCATGGCATGTTCGACAAAGCCAGATACATACCAGTGGATTCTTATAATCTTCGTGGTGACACTCGACTTTTACTCTATTTTTACATTCAGAACAATTCTTTGGTCTTATGATTTTTCCTGTCTTTATGGCCCAATTTAGGTACACTCTAGATCTTTGTTTGTGCCAAAGTTTCTTTGTTGATTTGTATACAGCATTGTAAACCGCTGCCCGACCCTTTGGCGTAGACACATATTTTCTCATTCTGTCTCGATTACATTTTCGGCAGTTGTAGTACTGAGTTCCGTAATGATTTTTACTCGATTTAAGAACCTCAGACCTTTCAAAGAACTTTTTACAATGTGAACATTTGTAATCCATAGCTTAAAAAGGTGCTACGTCTGTCGAGTCTACTTCCCAGTTAGTGAGAATGAATTTTCTGTACTTAGTAATCAGAGTTTCTAGGGTGTCTAAACTCTTAGGATTGGCATATTCAGCAATCGCAAGATTTACCGCTAACTGCATAGAGGTTGTGAGTTTAATTGCCTCACTTTTGACATCTTGTGACTTTTCAATGGCTTCTATCTTCTTATCCATCAATTTAGATGCCCCTGTAGCGTTAAATTTGGCACCACCTTGAGGTTTATCCTTCTCTTCAAACAAATATGCCTTACCGCTTGGTGACACCCACAATGTAGCGTTTAAGCGGTGGTCAACCTTAATGTCATCAAAGTCCGGAAACGGCTCACCCTTCTTGTTTACACGGTTAACTGATACATCAACTGTTTTTTCACCTGTTGGTGTTTCTACGTCTACGATTTTCCAATCGTTAGACTTGTCTGTGCATTTTGTGATTTTTAGTAACATAGTTTTATTTTTCTTCTGGTAAGTTCCACATTTCTAATTCTTCGTCAATAGCCAATCCAACTTCACTACACTTTCTTTCTAGCCATGTACGCTTAGAACCACCTATACCCCAAATTTCAGGGTATGTACTAATCATGTGAGACACTTGAGTTTCAAAGGTCATTTCGGTCATCTTTAAAGCGTTGTCTGCAATGGTTTGAGACTCTTTAATTTTTGCGTCTAACTCTCTAAGTGCTTGTATAAATTCTTGATTTACCATTGTGGTGGATTCTTATACTGTGCGTCTTCTTCTAACTGGCGTTCGTCGAGTTCTGCTTCTTCTTTGATTTCCTCACGGTCTATTTCGTCTTCAACTCGTTCTTGTTCTTCAAATTCTGATTGGATAATCATGTTAATTCAATAATTCAGGATTCTCATAAATGTTCCCAACAATCTCAAATAATTGTCCTTCTGCAATCTCACCAAACGGTCTGATGTCTTTCACGTCTTCGACATTCTCAGCTACAAATCCGTCAATTTTCCATTTGACCTCAAAGTGTTCGTAGTCATCAAAAACAATATCGCCTTCGTAGCATTCCTTTTCGTTTTTGTCATGCAGGCCTGTGTATTGCATGAGAACAAACTCTTCAATTTGGCGGTCATGCTCGTCATAAAGGTTGTTCACACCAATGTCTTCTTCTCCGTTCCGTTCATTCTCGTAGTCGAATGAAAGGCCGTCAAAAACCATTCTTTTTCGGTCTTTATCCCAAGCCCTGAATTTAATTTCTCGTGTCATTAGTGTCCAGCTATTACCATCCACATGAATAATCCAAACACGATAGCAACACACACTGAACCATAGAATACGTCCCAAAGATTTACGTCATCAACCATTCTTTCCCAGTATCCCGCTTCCCAAAAAGAAGGGTTGTAACGGTTTCTTATTTCTTTGTACTGGCTACTTCGACTCTTTTCGTAGTTCATTGATTTTTTTAAATACTGCTTTGAGGGCTGATAAATTATTTTTCCCCATTCCCGTTACAGCTTGACCGTTCCATTGGCACTGGGCGACCTGTACCCCGTTTCGTGTTACAAGGCGACATGACAACTTATCGCCCCACCTTACTTTCGACATCTCACGTGCTTTTTCTGATGTATTCATATTTTTTGTTATTACTAATTCGACCATACCCATATACTAGCATATACGTTTATGCGGTCAATCAGTTATCCACAGGTTAAAGAAACAGTTTATATTGCCGTCTATGTTTCTTACTATTGCAATAGGCTAGTTTCCCATTAAGGGTTAGTTTCAAACGGTTAAAACACCACGGGCAATGACCTTCTACTTTCTCTACGTCAAATAATGTCTGTGGTGGAATTACTTTTAACGTCTCCAGTTTGTTTTTTAAAAGTTCAGAGATGTTCATTTGTAAATTCTTGTGAAACCCAAACCAAGTTTCACCGCTTGTTTCTGGTTACACGATCGACAACATGTAACTAAATTTTCATTTCTGTTTGTTCCACCCCTACTTTTAGGCATTAAATGTTCAACGGTTATCCTTGTGTTCGGTGATGGATAGTTATTTTCATATTCCCACTTAAGGTCTTCATCGCAATAAAAGCACTTGAATTTGTCTCTCTGCCATATCTTTATTTTTCTTCGCTTGTGCATACTCATTTCTTATTCAACTCACAATACAAATTAGCTACTGCGATAAGAGGGGTTGGGCCGTAAAAGACAGGCATACTAAGGCCATCGTCCAAAATACCCCTTGCACGCCATTGATGTTCATAATCTTTTGACAAATAGGCAAACTCCTCCCCACACTCAGCGATAATTTCTTCAAGAAGTGGAACATAAATAAACTCTTCGTTTACTTCCCAATCGGCAAATTTGTTTTCAGGATTAACAAAGCTATTTTTTCTTTCACCATCAAGAATAGTTTTTTGCGGAAACCCATGTTCTTTTAATTTGAGAGCTGTTTCGTAGTTCATACGTTATGAAATGGTTTAAGTCCTAATTCTAATCTCTTTTTATCTATCTTCTGCATATATGCCAAGTTTTTAAATCTCCACGCTTTCTTTTTAAGTGGGTCTGTTAGTTTTGTGAGTTTTATCTCCGCTTCTTCCGCCGGGTTTTCTCTACCTTCTAATGTGTACCTATCTACCAGATTTCTCATTAATGTCTTTCTAAGACCTTCTGGTAACTCATCATATTTAAATCTCTTATGCATATATATTATTAACTTAGATTTCTTGTTACGACCCCCCTACCCCCCATACAGTTAAGTAATGTATTGAGAGTAGGAAAGCGTGTTAGAAACTAGTTATCATTAACTTGAGTTTCCCGTCTGTTTTAGCCGACGGAGCCGACAACGCTTGTTCTAGCATGGTTTAGAGTCGCCTAGATAACCCCCACGACTTTACGTACACCAAAAAACCGCAACCCAATTAAAGGTTGCGGCTCTTTGTGCAATTCCAATGCAAATTATTTACCTGTGAAGATACGCAATTTGCATTGTACATTGGAATCGTCATACCAGTAATACTAACATTACGCCAATATTAATGTCAATTGAAACTGTGGATTGCTAAATTTTAGACATAGTATAATTTCGGTATACCGAGAAGTTGACCGATATTGCAACCCCAGAGTTGTCTCCGTCGATTCAGCCGAGGGTGAGAATTGCTTAAAAACATCAATTTAATTTTTGGAATTTTTATTAAGTTTATTATTCGTTCATGCAGCGATCGCTCAAGCACCAACACATGAAGAAAAAGAAATCAAAGAAGAAAAAGTACTAAGTATAGAGGAACGTATTGTTTTAGAGGCAAATAAGTATGGATATGACTCAAAAAAAGCAGTAGCAATTGCACGTGCAGAGTCAGGATTAAATCCAACTGCAAAAAATTCTCTTTCTAGTGCTTCTGGTGTTTTTCAATTTATTAACGGTACGTTTAAGGGTTTTTGTATTGATACATATAAATACGCAGAAAGTATGGATGAGAAGAACGATCCAGACGTTCAAATTAAATGTGCGGTAAGAATGCTTGCAGAGGGTGGGGATAGTCACTGGGACGAAAGCAGAAAAGTGTGGGATACTAAGTAGTAATGAGTAAAAGAGTTTTACTAACTGGAGCAGGTGGTTCTATTGGGATTCATGTTGTTGCTTTGTTTCTTAAAAATACTGATTGGGAAATTGTTGCTCTCGACTCTTTCCATCACAAGGGTTATAAGGATCGTCTTGAAAGGTTATACAAAGATTACCCAGAATGGAAGGATAGGGTAAAAGAGTTCCAGCACAACCTTACTTGTCCTATATCTACAGAATTAAGGGAACAAATGGGTCATATAGACTATATTCTCCACCTAGCGGCGTTATCAGACGTTTTTTTCTCTGTGCAGAATCCTGTGTGGACTATTCAAAACAACGTCAATTCAACTTTAATGCTTTTGGAATACGCACGAATTGTAAAACCAGAGCAATTTATTTATTTCTCAACTGATGAGGTAATGGGTGCGGTAAAACAAGGGACTGCTCACAAAGAATGGGAAATGCACAGACCAAGTAATGCGTATGCTGCTTCAAAGGCGGCGTGTGAAGATATTTGCTACTCTTACTGGAGGGGGTATGGTGTTCCTGTAATTATCACAAACACAATGAACAACTTTGGTTTTATGCAAAGCGGTTCAAAGTTTCCAGTTATAATTCAGAAAAAGGTCGAAGATGGTGAAGAAGTAGAAATTCACGGTAACGAAAAAGAAATAGGCACACGATTTTATATAGATTCACGAATTACTGCTGAGGCACTTTTACATATCATTTCACTTGGAGCATATCAACACAAAATAGGCGAAATAGATGATCCATATAGATATAACATTGTTGGGCAAAAGGCATATTCAAACCTAGAGTTAGCACAGACGATTGCTCGACTAATGAATAAACCACTCAAGTATAAACTTAAAGATTTTCATGCTGATAACCCTGCTCACGATATACACTACGGACTTGATGGCACAAAACTTGCAAACACTGGCTTTACCCCATCAAAAGATATAGAAACGTGTTTGTCTGAAGTGATACAATGGCAAAAGAAAAATCCTGAGTGGATTCAATAACAATGACAGCAGGACGACCAACAGAATATTCACAAGAAGTCTTAGATAAAACCTACGACTATCTTAATCGTGCATGGATAGAAGCAAAGGATGAAATACCAACTATTGCTGGTTTAGCTCTATTTCTAAAAATCTCAAGAGACACCATATATGATTGGTCTAGTCAAGAAGATAAGAAGGAATTTTCCGACATCGTTAAAAATATTTTATCTGAACAAGAAAAAACCCTTGTAAACAAGGGGCTAAATGGAAAGTTTAATGCTTCGATAACAAAACTCATGTTAACTAAACACGGTTATTCTGATAAACAAGAGTTAATGGGTAAGGATGGAGAAAAATTAGAATTAGGTGTAGTTATTCTTCCAAAGAGAGATGAAAGTACATTGGGAAGCCCAACCAAAACAGAAAATAGCTCTTAGTGCTACCGAAGATGAAATTCTTTATGGTGGAGCGAGAGGAGGGGGAAAAACTGACGCAGGTCAGGCTTGGTTACTTTACGACATAGATAAACCTCGTTACAGGGCATTAGTCATCAGGCGAAACGCTACTGATTTATCTGATTGGATAGATAGAGCAAAACACATGTATGCACCAGCAAGGGGTGTATATGTTGGAGACGCCTTTGTTTTTCCAAGTGGGGCAAAGATTAGAACAGGTCATTTAAAGGACGATAACGCATATTCTAAATATCAAGGCCATGAATACCAAAAAGAACTCTTAGAAGAAATTACTCATATTTCGAGTGAAGATAATTACGAAAAGTTATTAGGTTCTTGTCGCTCTACTGTGCCAGGAATCAAACCCCAAGTTTTTGCTACGACTAATCCTGATGGCCCAGGTTATTCATGGGTTAAAAGAAGGTGGTCTATTCCCGATTCTCCAATCGAAGTTATACGCACAAAGGATGAAAAGACAGGTAGGACAAGAATCTTTATACCTTCAAGGGTGCAGGACAACCCTAAACTTATGGAGTCTGATCCAGGATATATAAAATATTTACAATCTATTCAAGACGATGATTTAAGAGAGGCATGGCTTAATGGAAGTTGGGCAGGAATCACATTAAAGGGGGCTTACTATCGTAAACAAATTCAACAAGCGAGAGATGAGAAACGCATCACGTCTGTTCCGTATGAAACTATGTTACCAGTGTACACATGGTGGGATTTAGGTGTTGGAGATTCAACCTGTATTGGCTTCTTTCAGGCTGTAGGGCTTGAATGGAGGATGATTGATTACTACGAAGCAAGTGGTGAAGGACTAAACTTTTATGCGTCTGTATTAAGACAAAAGGGTTACACATACGCACAGCATTTTGCTCCGCATGATATTGAGGTGAGAGAATTGTCAACTGGAAAATCTCGTAAAGAGATTGCTGAAAATTTCGGTATTAATTTTGATGTCGCTCCCAATCTACCGATAGACGATGGCATTAACGCTGTCAGAATGAAGTTTAAACGATTATGGATAGACGAGAAGAAGTGTGAGGCATTTATCTCTGCCATAAGTCAATACCAAAAAGAATGGAATGATAAAACAGGGGATTATAAAAGTAAGCCACTACATGATTGGACATCTCATGCCGCAGACATGCTTCGATATTGGGCGGTGAGCGAAATAACTACAGTAGACTATGAGATTGCTGGTCGAATTTATGAGAACCGTTCTAACCCAAGGTCATTTAGATGATTATAAAGATAAATGAATCAAAATTATTTACAGTTGATCCAGCAATAAGATTTGCTATTCAGTACGGTGTGCCACAAACGTTATGGAAAGAATTGTGGAGAAGATATAAATTACTTGACTATTCAATTCCAGAGTTGTGTGAGGTGTATCACATAAAAGTTGGCAAACAAATTAAGCGACGAAAGATGGATGAATGGATATTTAGAGGGGAGGTTTATATGAAAACACACGATAAGATTAAAATGGGAGTACAAGCAGTTAATTCGTCTTTTTTTGGAGAGTTAGAGCAAAGAGTATTAAATGAAGTATTTAGACACACAAAATATCGCAAATCAATATCTAATAATAAATTGGCTTAGTTAAGCCATAGAATGTGTCACTGAGTCCCAAAATGCAAAGTTTCGTGTTGTAATTGTTAAACTTTTTGCATGAATCCAATTGGACCAACTACACCTGTAACACAACAAGGTTCCCCTAATATTTTTGCAACAATTCGTCAAGAAATAGATGATTTTTTAAATAATTACGTAGCGATTGTTCCTGGGTATTCTTTTAATCAGTATCAGACTATCAAGAGAATCAACTTGTATTTAAACAGTAAGTTTGAAGATCAAAGTGAAAGCGGTTTGTTTAAAGAACGTGAGAAATTGTTTTTCAATGTTGTTGTTCCTGCTTGTGAAGTTGCATCAAAGATGCTTACAGTCAAGACAAGTGATATTAAATTACTTCCACTTAACCCAAAGTCACATTTTTCAACTTATTTACTAGAGAAAGAATTAAGACAGTGGCTTAAAACATCTAAGACCGCAAATGTTTTAAAGAGTATTGCCGATCTTGCACCAAAATTTGGTTCAGTTGTTATTGAAAAGACTAAGGGTGGTGGGAAGGTGGTGGATATTCGCAAACTCTTTCTTGATCCAACAGTAGAAAACATTAAAGACTCACGCTTTGTTACGACAATTGCGTATATGACACCTTCAGAGCTTAGGGCTACTGGGTGGGATAATGTTGAAACAGCTATTGATAGGTTTGGTACAACTTACGGACAAACAGCTTACGAAGACCGAAGTGGTGGGGTTAACTTAATGCGTTCAAGTCCGTATATCAAGGTGTATAAACGATATGGTGAGGTTCCTGAGAATTGGCTTAATCCAAAAGGTAGTGCTACAAAAATGGTTAAGTCGCTTTACATTGTTGCTGGTGCAGAAGAACAACAGAAAAAAGAAAACGGACAAATTGAAGACTACGGAGTTGTTTTGTTCAAGTCTAAGTGGAGCAAGGAGTGGCCGTATAAAGATTTCCATTACAACAAGATAATGGGTCGATGGCTTGGTCTTGGTATTGTAGAAGGATTGTTTGATACACAAGTACGTATTAACGAATTGAAGAACCAGAAACGAATCTCAATGGAGATTTCGTCACTTCACTTGTTTCAAACCCCTGATAAGCAAATTGTAAGAAACGTACTTTCTGATCTTCAGTCTGGTGATATCATGTTATCTCCAAAAGGTATCACTCCCATTGCTAACGAAGAACGAAACTTACCAGCGTTTGGTGAAGAAGAAAATAGTTATTTACAACACGTGCAACGACTTTCGTTTGCGTATGATGCTGTTTCAGGTGAAACTCCACTTGCGTCAACCACAGCAACAGCAACTATTAACGCAACACAACAAGCTACGTCTGTATTTGGTTTCAAGAGGGAAAATCTTACCAATATGCTCCGTGACTATTTCAATGATCTTGTTCTTGACGAGCTTATGACTGACCTTACTCCAGAACATATCATGCGGTTTACTGGTACATCACAGGAAATAAACAAACTTGATGACGCTGCGGCAGAAATTTACGCTAATGATGAAATAAAGAAAATTGCACTTTCTGGACGTCTACCTTCTCTTGAGATGCAAGATGAGTTAAAGATGAAGGCTAAAGAAACATACAAGAAACTTGGTGAAAATCGGTTTATTTTGATAAAGAAGAATTTTTATGATGATGCAGAGTTTGAGTTTGATTTCAACATTGGAAACGAACAACTAAACCCAAGTGCTGTTGCACAAAACACCCAAGCTGTACTCTCTACTTACAACCCAGAGTTTATGGCAGACCCCCGATACAAACTTCTTTACACAAAGTTTGCAGAGGCAATGGGGATTTCCCGTGGTGAACTAGAAATGGCAGAGAACGAAGCAAAAAACACTCCAGCCATCCAGGGAATTGAGGGTACTAATATTCCTCAGTTATCACCTGAGCAGGGGGTTAGATTACCAATTAATGAACAAAAATGAGTATAAACACAAATAATAAACAACATTACGACAAATACGTTATAGACAACACAAATCCACTTGGTGATGGTAGAACAGAAACCGCACCAGGAGGTAAGAAATTTTATGGTCAGCAAGCATACGGGGTTATTGGCCAGTATGATCCAATTAATTGTGATCCAACAAGAAATACTGAAAATGACAATATTGCTTCTGAACTTATAAGAAATGGAAAAGAGGAGTGTGTTGATGATTCAGAAGGTGGAATGTACTAATGAAATATAACTTAGAAGAATTAAAAAAGGTTTTTTTCCAAGACCCTCGATGGAACCAAGTGGAGGAATTGTTGCTTGAGTTTATAAATCCACTTATTGAGATGGATACCGTTGACACAACTCAACCAGCAGAACACGTGAAGGCAGAAATAATAGGTCGAAGATTGGCTTATGAAAAGATTAAATCATTCTTGAGCCAAACAAAGATGATTGGTGTTCCAAAAGAAGAATTTAAAGGAATAAATTATAGATAACATGATTGAAAAACCAAATTTAGATGCAAAGTCCCCTATTGGTAATGGTGTTAAAACCGTTCAGTACCACGAAGGGGTATCGGCTATCGCAGGAACTATGAGTGCTAGTACCACAAACAGTTCTACAACCTTAAACACAACTGCAAGCACAGAGAATCTTGCAGCAAAGTTTAAGTACCCACGAAATACACAAGATACGGGCATTATGTATTCAGATCAAAAATAAGTATTACGGTTATCGCTCCGTTCAAAAGCGACCTTATTCGAGAAACCCCACTCTGAAAAATGGGGCTAACTAGCCATCTTCACTATGCAAAACGAAGAATATCAGGACGGTGACCTTGAAAACACCGAGGTAGAAACTACAGAAGAAACCACTGTAGAAACAGTTGAAGAAGACACAACTGATTGGAAGGCAGAGGCTTTAAAATATAAGGCAATTGCTGACCGACAAAAGAAAAAGTCTAACCCAACAATTATTAAACAGGAAGATCAAAAACCAATTCGTCCATCAGACATTCTCAGGGCAGACGAGTTCAAACTTCACCGAATGGGATATAACGAGGATGAAATAGACCTCATTATGAAAAATGGTGGTATGGCGGTAATTAAAGACGAAAAGAATCCACTTGCATTAGGTCTGAAGGTTGCACGTGAACAACGCCTAGCAGAGGAAGCCGCTTCAAAGGCTCAAGATACATCAGGTATGTCAGAGCTAGAGAAGAAATATACAAAGGCTGATCTCGACAAAATGTCTGTTTCTGAATTGGAGAAAATTCTTCCACACGCTAATTAACAGTAAATTATTATGGCAACGTCAACAGGTCTGATTACACCAGCACAGGTGTATTACGACAAAGTGTTTCTTGATCGAGCGAAGATTGAACTTCGCCACGATTTCGGAGCACAGGTAAGAAATGTTCCGATGAACTCTGGTGCAGTAGTGCGATTCTCACGATTCACACCACTTGCTATCGTTTCATCTGCTCTTTCTGAAGGTTCAAACCCATCAGAAACAGCTATGACATCTACACAGGTATCAGCTACTCTTGCAGAGTACGGTGCTTGGACACAAGTTGGTTCATTGTTCTCAATGACTCAAATTGATGTAGGTTTGAAGGAACACGTAGAAGTTCATGGTCAAAATGCAGGTGAATCTATTGATCAACTTATTCGAACAGAACTCGCTTCTGGTGCAACTCAACAACTTCCTATCGGAGTAACTCAGATTGATTCAACATCTGGTATCAAAACATCTGATACATTCTCTGGTGTTGAAATTCGTCGAGCAGTACGAACATTGAAGAAGAACAAGGCACAGCGATTTGAGAACGGTTTGTTTAGAGGTATTATCGGTCCAGATACTGCATACGACTTGTTCGGAAACAGTGAATGGCTCGATGCTCACCGATACACAACTTCAGACGCTATCGAACGAGGTGTTGTTGGTAAATTGCATGGTGTTGAATTCGTAGAATCTAATAACCAGCATTACACAGCTTCTGGCGGTTTCTCTGCTGCGGTTAACTCAATTACAACTGTATTCTCTAACTTTATTTTCGGAAAGAATGCGTATGGTACCATTAATCTTGGTTCCATCACATCACCTAAGATTTATGTAAAGAATCCAGGACCTAACAGCACTGACAACCCACTTGATATGTACTCAACAGTTGGATGGAAAATGCCGTTTGCAGTTAAGACTCTTAACTCAAACTGGCTCATTAACGTCAAAACTGGTTCTACAGGTCAAATTGGATAATAATTATCCACAGGTTTCGGAAGGCAGCCCCACAAGGGCTGTTTTTCGTTGTACAATATAAAGTAATGAAACGAATTGATCAGCTAACTCTACCTAATGGTTTAGAAATAGACCTTTTATTTGAAAATGGAAAACTTGCGTATACTTTTGTACACAATGACAAAACATACGGTAATGCTGTGAAACTACCATCGAGAAAGGTTCAGGACATTGCGTCTTCGTGTGTCGTGCTTTTTTCAAACGCCTTATCAACAAAAGAGATGCTTGTAAAACAAAATGGAGAACAAACAAACTAAGGTATTTCCAGACTTTGAAAATGAAATCAAAGCAATTGATCCCAGACTTTCTATTGTACAAAACCCTAATAGACAAGAGATTGCAAACATTAAACTTGATGGTGTCGATGTTTGCCCTATACCTTCTACTATAATTTTTGATACACCAAATGCAAACCATAAAATGATTGCACCAAATGGTTGGGAGATGAGGCATAAGTCAAAAGAAGAAGCGTTATCTCTTATTAGTGACACTCTCGAAAAGGTAAAAACCAAAGATGGGTATGAATTATTTTATGGGCGTGATTGGCAAGAAAAATGAAGGTAAATATCGTAAATTACGAACAAGGACAGAACGACGGCATACTTACTAAGTTTGCAGTTAAACTAGACGAGGAATTAAAGAATCTTGATGTGGAGTCTTATATTACTCAATCTCCAGATGGAAAGGCTGATGTTACACATCACATAAATTATCTACCATACAAACACGAAAATTCTATTAACAGTCTTAACTCTCTTATGATTACCCACATTTGGAGGGGATATAAGTTTAATGCCCTTAAAAAGGGTATGGAAACTGCTGATATTGGTATTTGTATGTCTAAGGACACAGAGAAAAAGATGGTTGATTGGGGTTTGCCAGAGGAAAAACTTGCTACTGTTTTACCAGCCCATGACGGAAAACCTAGGCGTCACCAGATTGTTGCGATTCTAACTAATGTATATCCAGATGGTTGTAAAAAGGAGGGAATATTTGAAAAATTAGCTAAAAACATTAACCATGATCAGTGGGCATTTAGGATAATGGGGTCTGGTTGGGAAAATATATTACCTCCACTAGTTGCAAATGGGTTACAGGTTGATTATTTTCACAAATTTAATTACGACATTCACCAGAAAATACTAGAATCTTCTGATTACGCACTTTATTTTGGTGAAGATGAGGGTTCTATGGGTCTTTTAGACGCTAAAAATGCTGGGTTAAAGACGATCGGGACAAAGCAAGGTTTTCATATAGAAATGGAATTAGACTATTATTTTAATGGAGCAGATGAGCTTATCAAACTTTTTAATTCATTGAATAAAAACAACGTAAAAGATTGGACGTGGGATAAATACGCTAAAGATCATTTGAAAATATGGAAAGAAAAATTAAAAACTCAAAAGTAGCAGTCATAGGTGGTGCTGGTTTTCTTGGAAGTCATCTAGTAAAACATCTTATTGAAGACAGAGATTGCGAGGTTCTCGTATTAGATAATTTGATTGCTGGTCAAAAGAAGTTTATCCATGAAAAAGCAAAATTCATGTGGTGTGACATTACACACTCTGAATCAGAGTTGCGTAGAATATTTAGAACAAATGCAATTGAGTACGTGTTTAACTACGCGGCAGAACCTTATATTCCAGTTTCGTTTGAAAGACCAGCACACGTGTTTGATTTAAATGCGAGAGGGGCATTACTTGTACTAAACGCAGCACAAGACGCTATGGTTAAAGGAATTCTTCAAGTTTCCTCTGCAGAAATATATGGTGACGCACCCAATCATCCTATTGATGAAAAATATCCTGCCAATCCACATTCAACGTATGGAGCTTCAAAATTAGCTATTGATGCACTTGTCCAAGCACGATGGAGAGAAGCAAAAACACCAGCTATTGCACTTCGACAGTTTAACTGTGTTGGAGAGAATGAAACACACCCATATATTATTCCTGAAATCGTAAGACAACTTGATGGTGAATTTTCAACTGTAATGCTCGGTAATAATTCTTTTCGAGACTTTCAGTACGCTGGTGATGCGGTACGAATGGCTGTTGAACTCTTAGAAAAAGGAAATTTTGGTGAGGTATATAACATGGGTTCTCAAGAGGGAATAAAAATGTATGATCTTGCAAAACTTATTGGAACGCTCATGGGTAAGAAAGTAAATGTAATAACCGATCTAAAACGTGTAAGGCCGTGGGAAATTTGGCATTTACAGAGTGACAACACAAAACTGTACAATACAATTTCATACAGACCTCAAGTGTCACTAGAAATTGCCTTACAAAGGGTTATTGATGACTATAAAACAAATGGATTCTGCTTCTAAACTAAACCTGGCGTGTGGTAAGGAGTATCTTGATGGATATGTGAATATTGATAATTGTTCAATGTATGACTGTCATGTTGATCTTGAAGCAGATATTAGAACAATGAAATGGAATGAAAATTCACTTGATGAGATTAGACTTTCTCACTTTATGATGTATGTGCGACCAGAGGAGGCACGTGTCTTATTTAAACGTTGGTTTTCTTGGCTTAAAAAAGGAGGGGTTTTGGATATTGAAACAATAGATGTTCAGAATGTTGCAAATATTGTTGCAATGGGTGATGGACCTAGTGAAATAAATGATTATGGACTTGTAAACCTTTTTGGAACAGACAGAACAGGTCCACATCGTTGGGGTTGGTATCGTGAGTCATTATTAACAGAACTTTATGATGCAGGTTTTAAGACGTGCAGAATTAGAGATGGTAAGAAGAAACCTAAAAGGGACTTCCGTGTACTTGCAATAAAATGACAGACCACGAACTTCTTGAAGTGCGATATGCTGATTTTGTCGGTAGTAATTATGCTGTTTCATGCAACAGTGGTACATCGGCACTACATTTAGGATTACTTGCTCTTGGTGTCGGACAAGGAGATGAGGTTATCATTCCAGATTTTACTATGGCTGCATGTGGTTTTGCAGTATCGTATACTGGGGCAAAAGTTGTAACTGTAGATTGTGGTGAAGACTTCAATATTAATGTAAGTAAAATTGAAGAAAAAATAACACCAAAAACTAAGGTGATAATGGCTGTTCATATTTACGGGCGTTTGGCAGACATGGATTCAATATTGACCATCGCAGATAAGCATGGTCTATATGTCCTTGAAGATGCGTGTGAGGCACAGGGAGCCGTTTACGACTCTGGAGCTGACATCACATGTTATTCGTTTTACAAAAACAAGATAATTGCTGGAGAGGAGGGCGGAATGGCCACAACAAACGATAGATACTTCGCAAACCGTATGAAGTTTTTAAAGAACATGGCCTTTAATAAGGAGCATAATTACTTCCACGAAGAAATTGGTTACAACTACCGAATGCCAGACTCACAGGCTCGACTTATTTTAAAAAGTCTTGATGACTACCCAAAGAACAAACAGAATAGAGAAAAATTTGAACTTTTATGGCGTAATTTGATACCAACACACAAGAGAGATGCCGTGTGGGTGTATGATTTTTTGTGTGAAAGTGCGTCAGACAAAGAATTAAAAATAATAGAATTAAATTCTAAAAACATACCGTGGAGATATTTCTTTAAGCCACTTTCCACAATGCCAATGTGGAAACAAGATGTTGGTAGAAAAGCACTGGATTATTCAAATCGAGGAATATATATTCAATACCATGAATAAAATTGAGGTTGTAACAAGCATAACTGGAGGCAAGGACAATCTTAACCACGATCAAGTGACGGGTAATGCTATTTTTACCGTGTATTCCGATGTTGAGATACCAAGTACAACATGGAAATGTAAGAAGGCTTACGATAATTTCAAAGACCAAAGACGCAATTCAAGAATTCCTAAAATTCTTATTCACAAGTTTAGTGATGCAGATATAACGATATGGATGGACGGTAATATGAAATTACTTGTCTCACCAGAGGTTTTAGTTGAGAAATACCTACAGGATTACGATATGGCTATATTTGCACATGGAATGCGTGATTGTATTTACGATGAGGCAATGACGTGTGCAAAACTGAGACTTGATGATCCAGAGATAATCATTGAGCAAGCCAAATACTATGAAGACAATGAGTATGGCAAGCATAAAGGACTATGTGAGGGCGGTTTTATTATTAGACGAAATAATGCTCGAACAAAAGCATTTAACGAGGCGTGGTGGGCAGATTATTGTAGGTTTTCTAGGCGTGATCAACTGTCTCTTATGCCAGCAATGGTATCTAGTCGGGTAAGGGTAAATATAATCAATGAGCGTTGGGTTATGAATCCAATAGACCAAAATTCAGCATTAAGAGAAGATGGTATGGTGCAAATCTTTTCACACCAGAATTTTGAAGGGAATTTTAATGACCCAAATTTAAAGACATGAAAATTTTAGTAAACAACCAAGACTGGGGTCAAAATGAACAACGGCGTATAGAAGATACCTATGGTGGTGTTGGGTATTACAGGTTATGGAAACCATATCAACAAATTAAAGGACACGATAAGGAGTTTATAGGACAGAACATAAAGAAATACGGCAAGAACTACGCAGAACGTTGGGATAATATTTTTAAGGATATTGATGTCTACTGGACTAGTTACTTTGTAGAGGAACGCACTGCCGCTGCAATGTTTAACTTTAGAGACAAGCACAAGAAAAAGGTAATTATTGATGTTGATGATAACTACTTAGATATTCTTCCAAGTAATCCACTATACGACAAATTTAAGCCAACAAAGAAGAATCGAGCAATACTTGGTGCCACACTTTCATTTGCAGACGCAATAACTGTTTCCACGGAACCACTTAAACAAAGACTTCTAAGGCATTTTAAGGAAGTGTATGGTTTAGACAAAAAGATTTTTGTTTTACCAAATTTTAATGATGTGAATGATTGGAACCATGTACCAGAAAAGCAAGATAAGTTTATCATTGGTTACTCTGGTTCAAACTCACACCAAGATGATCTCCGAATGGTAATGCCAGTTGTAGACAAGATAATGCGTAAATATAAGCATGTTCATTTGGAGGTAATTGGGTCTATTGACAAACAAGCACTTAATATATTTAACGATTTTGATCCAAAATGTTTAGACCGTTGTGATATTTTGTCAGGAACTTGGACATTTAATGAGTACCCAAAGTATCTTGCAAGTCGGGGGTTTGATATCGGACTTGCACCACTTGTTGACTCTGCATTCACACGATCAAAGTCTCATATTAAATGGATGGAATATTCTATGTACAAAATTCCAACCATTGCCTCTGAGGTATATCCATACTATATGCCACTCTGGGAAAGAGAAACTATTGAACACGATACGACTGGTTTGCTTGTAAAACCAAGTGAATGGTTTGATGCAATCGAAAGTTTAGTTTTAGACGGAAAGAAAAGGAAGGAGCTTGGAGAAAACGCTTATAAACACGTAAAAAATAATTGGCAATATGAGTCCTCTGGTATGGATGAAAAAATAGATTTTATGCTTAAAAACATATAGTGGGAGTCCTAAAAAAAACAGTATTCTATGTTGTAATTTACACTTAGAATATGTCACTAGTTTTTAATGATACAAGTACAAAGGCAGGATTAATTCAAGAATGTGAGTCACAAGTTTTTGGCGAGTATTCTGTTATCACTGGTAGTACTGATAATTTATTACCAACATTTACTAGAAATATTAACGAGGCACTTAATCGTGTTACCTCTCTTATTCTCCAATCTGATGCACGGTGGCAGTTTGATGATACAAATAACACTGATTTACCCATTGGACTCACGACTCTTACCACTGATCAACAGGATTACTCTCTTTCCGTTACACATTTAACAATAAACAGAGTAGAGATTCTTGATGCTAATGGTAATTGGCAAAAACTTGAACCAATTGACCAAACGGATATTTATAACCAGTCTCTTACTGATTTCTTAAAAACATCTGGTACGCCAAAATATTACGATAAGATTGGCAATTCACTTTTCCTTTATCCAAAGCCTAGTTATACACAGGCGTCATCACTAAAGGTGTATTTTCAACGTCCACCTTCGTATTTCACTGTTTCAGACACTACAAAAACACCTGGATTTAATTCTATATTTCATCGTCTTGTTGCACTTATCGCCTCACGGGATTACGCAATGTCACGATCACTTGCTTGTGCAAAAACACTTATTGAGCTGGTGACGCAGGGTGAACAGGATTTACAGGATTTTTACGCACTACGGAATAAAGACGAGCATATTAGATTAAGGCCGAGAACGGCAAATTATAGATAACATGGCTACATTTACCAAAGTAAATTCATTCAACGCAGCAGCATACAACAAGGTTCACAACCTTGCTTCTGATACGTTAAAGGTCGCACTTACAAATTCTGCACCGTCTACATCGAATACTGTTCTTGCAAACATTACAGAAATTACCTATACAAACCTTTCATCTCGAACTATTACAACAACATCATCTACACAGTCATCGGGAACCTACAAATTAATTCTTGCCGATTTAACACTCACCGCAACTGGTTCAGTTGGTCCGTTTCGGTATGTTGTCATCTACAACGATACGGCAACAAACGATGAGCTTATTGGGTATGCAGATTATGGTTCGAGTGTCACGTTAGCAAGTGGTGATTCGTTTGCAATTAACTTTGATGACACCGCTGGTTTGTTTTCAAACACATAAAATATGGCTTGGACTGCAACTGACGATTTTAATGGATATTCAAACGGTGACCTCGCTGGACAGGGCGGTGGTTCAGGCTGGTCTGGTAACTGGGTTAACGGTCTCACTGCTCAAATGCTTGTTACAGGAGCTCAGACTTATGAAGGAGCGAAATCTGTAGATACCAACGACGCTTCCTCAAACACCTTCTATTACCGATTACTTGCCTCGCCAATTTCAAGCAATGGGAATGTCATGTATTACGCTCTCAGAAAGAGCTTGAACAATTCAGGAGAAGTCATGGGCGGATTGCGATCTTCTGGAGGTAGTCGATTATCCGTAGCTCTAAACGCCGCTGGAAATTTAACTCTGTCAGGCTCTACTGTTGTTGATCTGGTAACAGGATTCAGCGTCAACACGTGGTATATCGTCCGAGTCACCTTCAACGTGGTGGCGAACACAGCGACCGCAGCGTGGAGTACTGCTTCTTTCGGAGGAACTGGATCGTGGAGTGCTGAAAGTTCAGCAATCACAATGGCAGGTAGTGGAGACATTGATCGTTTCCAAATTCAAAGTGATCCAAACGCTGGTACAAGCTTCCTTGATTACATCTCAGACACTGAGCCGTTTACTCCAGTTCAAAATTTAACTCTTACTATAGATGCTGCTTCGTATACGTTTACAGGAAATAATGTTGGCCTTGGAATGATTTATACAATAGTTATTAATGCAGCAGAATATTTATTTTCTAGCATTGGCATCAACTTTACTTTTAGGGGGTGGATGAACCAAAGTAAAAATACCAGTTCTTATTCAAATCAGAGTAAGTCGAATTCTGATACGTGGTCTAACCAATCAAAAACATAATGGAAGAACGACTTAAAAAACTAGAGGCAAAAGTTGCAGAGCTTGAGGCTTGGAAAAAGGCTCGTATTGCTCAACAACTTACCTATCCATTGGACAAGATTTCTACAGACATTGTTCAGAAAGACGCTCTTATCTATATAAGTAATTTAAATTTTGTCAGGGTAGATGGGATTGAGGTTCCCAATATTCTTGTTAAACACAATGGTAGGGTCGAGTTAATCAGTGTTTATAATCAGCTTCAGGCATTTACTGTTAATGCTTCAACCAATGTTTTTACGTCTACTGCCCACGGGCTTGCAGATGGGCAACAAGTCTACTTTTTAAGTACTGGTGTATTACCATCACCCCTAGTTGATTACACTTTTTATTACATCATTAATGCAAGCACAGATACATTTAAGGTTTCTGCCACGTTTGGAGGTGCGGCAGTTGATATCACCGATACAGGAACTGGTACACATTTTGTATTTCTAGGAACATAACCATGAGCATATACGTCATACCAAATTCAGATAAAAAGATAGTCCAACTCAATAAAAATGATGCTATTGGTAATATTTGGTATACAAGAAATATTGATTTAAATTCTCCTGGTAAGGTCTTGCTTGCAAGAAGGACAAGTGTTGTTGCACAACAGTCAACTTCGGGGTCTGATTTTGATCACGTACGTTCAATTGTATATGGTAATTTCAATTCAGCCTCTACTTCGTATAAATATTGGCTTATTACATCTGATAAAATTGCTACTGTCAATTCTGATTTGAGTGGTTTTGCTGTTGATGCAATTTCTGGTTCACCTTCTCTCCATTTTGGTTCTGATGGTTGTCAGTGGAATGGAGATTTGTATGTAAGTAAAACATCTCGAATTGATAAATTGAGTGCTGGTACTTGGACTAATAGTTGGTCTGGCTCTGCCTTTTCAAACACAAGCTCTGGTTTTCCACATCCAATAGAACCAAACGTTACCAATGCAAACCTTTTAGTTGGTGATGGTAAATTTCTAAAAACTGTAGCGTCTGATGGAACCGTTGCAACAGCATTTACGCTTCCATCTTCATATAGAATCACTTGGATTCGTCGTGGTAATGGTCTTAACTACATTGGATGTCAAAATGTGGTGAATGGTTATGGAGCAGTTGTTACATGGGACGGACTTCCTACCACAATTAGCTGGAATAATATTTACCCAATCCCATCAACACGAGTTTATTCAGGAATTCTTGATGAGGAGGGGATTTTCAATGTAATTACTGATGATGGTCGCCTCATGGCATTTAATGGTTCTGGATTTACTACTGTTGCAGAATTTCCTGTATTCAGACAAGCACCATCAAATGGTTGGTATCAAAGTCAAGAAAATTTCCCACCAGTTCTTCAAAGAGGAACTGCATTAGTTAATGGAAAAATCCACATAAATCTTTATAGTTACATTGATAATGTTGGTGTAATTCCTCAGTTTACAAGTGGTGTGTGGGTTTACGATAAAGACGTTGGTTTATACCACAAGTATGGACCTTCTGCTTATAGTACGATTTCTGATTACGGTTCTTCGTATTATTCATCAGGACCTGGTGCAATTTCCCCAATTTTTAGGGACCCAAGTGGTAGTGTCGTTGATATATCTGATGGATCGGAGTTTATTATCGGTGGTCGGTTATCAACAATTGATTCAAGTACAGATTTTTATAATCTTATATCTGTTACATCTGGTGCAAATCGTGGTTCTTTTGTAACAACAATGTTAGAAAGTGAAAAAATTTCAGATAAACCAACATCCGTATGGTGCAAATATGACAATGTTCTCACATCGTTAGATAAGATTTTATTTAAGTACAGAATTACTAAGCCAAGCACATATCCAATTCTTGGTATAACAGCAACATGGTCTTCAACGACACAATTTACAACAACAGATTCTGGCTTCTCAAATGCGGTTGTTGGTGATGAGGTAACAATTCAGAACAGGGTTGGTAGTGGTTCAACCGCACACATAAGTACAATTTCCCTTAACACTGGAACGTATACCGTAACTCTTGATGAGGCGATGACTGGTGTTGCATCGACAAACACTGGACTCATTATGGTTGATAATTGGAAAAAACTACCAACAGTAATTACAAACGCAGACACGATGGGATATAAAAGAATACCAATTCCAAGCATAAAAGATTCTTCCTGGATTCAAATAAAAACAGAGCTTAGAGGAGATTCAAGAGTAGAAATTGGTGAATTAAAAGTATTAACAGTTGATCAGCAACCAGTAATTTAATAACATATGGCAAATTATCAAGGAAATTCAATCGTAGACTACTTGGCCTCAACAGGTCAGGCAAATGACTTTGCTTCAAGAACGAAACTTGCAACTTCAAAGGGAATATCGGGTTACACTGGTTCGGCACAGCAAAACACTCAACTTTTGAATTTGCTAAGAGGAAATTCTAGTACTCAAACATTAGGAGGTTACAACCCAACACCACCATCAACTACTTTTAATGGTTCTGATATAAGCACTACAAAGTCTGGATATACTGTGCCAACTACTCCTATATCAAATACTAATGTTTTAACTGCTTCCAATGATGCAATAACATCAGAGATTAAGACTGAAGCAAACTCAACGCCTTCTGTGACAACAACTGCTGAGACACCAAAAACACTTAAAGATAAGGCGAATTCTTATCTTGAAAAATATCTTGGTAATAATGCCAATCAGGCAAATGAGATAGAAAAGATACAAAAAGATGAGCAAATCTATGAAAAGAAAAAGAAAGCTCAGGCATTATCTACTGAACTTGATGTTATGGAAAAAAAGTTTAGAGGTAATATTAAGAATATAAGACAAGACCCTGGATCTATTAGTGCTTCTGCAGCAAAAGCAAAAATTGCAAAAGAAGAAATGGATTATGAAGATCGTCGAGCAAACGTATCCCTTTCTTACAAGATTGCTGCTGATGATTATAATACTACAGCACAAATTGTTAATGATAAGGTCCAAGCATTAAAGGACCAAAATGCTCAAGAATTAGAGGCCTATAAATTATTCATAGATTCTATTAATAATGATCTAACAGAATCAGAGAGGTTAGAAGCTGAGGTTCAAAAAAGTATAAAAATCGAGTCTGCAAAAACAATTGAAGATGCTTATAAGTCAGCATTACAAGCTGGTGTAGATAACAAGGCTAATGCTGGATATTTTAACGCTATTGATTCTGCAAAGCAGACGGGTAACCCATCTAAGATTCAACAAGTTGTAAGTCAATATGGTTATTATTCAATTGATGACCAGTATAAGTTAGTTAAAATTGGGGATGGCGGAGAAACAACTAGTTTTACTAAAACTCAACTAAATACTGGTGCTAATGCTGCTGGGCTTACCCTAACCGAATTTAAAGATCTTCAACCAGATGTTCAGAATTTCTTTATCAATACAAATGACTCTCAAAGAAAAGCCATGATCAGTTTGATTGATAGTGCAAATAAAGGAAATGAGAAAGATGAAGATGGAAATTTAATTACAGTAGACAGTGTAAAGACGTTAATTGATGAATCAACCCTTACTCAGGGGGTTAAGGATTATTGGAAAAATAAATTAAATACACCATCAAATTCAAGTAGTAATTTCCAATGGTGGAATCCGTTGACTTGGTTTTAATATGCTTAATCCATTCAATATTACAAATAAGAAGACCAACCCATTTAATATTGGGTCTACACAACCATCAACACCAAATTCTTTTTCGTCAATGAATTTGTCTACAATGTCTTCTAATATTAGTACAAAAACAGCTCAAAGCACGCCGGCAGTACTTGGTAATAGAAACTCAACAGTAGACACATTAAAATCTGTTGGTTCTTATCTAAACCCACTTAAAAAAACAGATACACGATTACCGTTTTCTGAAAAAACTGATTCTTTATACGGTGGTCCAATTGTATCAGCGACATTAGCAACGGTTAGAGATTTTATAGAGGCTATTCCAAGGGCAGTTGTTACATTATATGAAGAAACTAAGAATTTAGGTAAAACAAAAACAGACCAACTTCCACCAGTACTTTCCACCTTGTATTCTCATCCTGAATACAAGAATATAAATGCTGATATAAAAAGTCGAATTGATAATGGTGATGGAATATTATCCTCATATCTTGGTGCTGTATCGCAAAAAACATTAGATGTTGTTTTTGGTGCTTCTGTTGCAGCAACTGGGTTTAGAACGTTAGCAAGTATATTAGAGAAAAAAACTCCATTCTCAACCATTGAGGCGTGGAAAACACTAGGTTCACCACAGACAGAAGAAGAACTGGCTAACAATTTTAGAACGGCAGTTAAACAGTTTAGTCCTGATCCAGCAAACCCAGGAAGTGGAAATGAGTTAGGCTTTAAGGCAATTACAAAAGCAAAACAGATATTGGATGATAGTGGTGGTATTCCATCTGCTCTTGATACTTGGAAAGCAGAGGGTTCTAAGTACTCTGAATGGCTTGGTAGAGAGACTCGATTAGGAGAGCCAATTTTTACTCCGAACATTGAAATTGGATCTACGATTCAACCAAATGATCTAAATTTACCCAAATTACCTGGTTACGTAAAAGAGTCTCAACAATTTGTTCCTGCTGGACTTTCTACAGAACCAGTTAAACCAGTGGGCTTTAAAGCAAACCAACCTATTTTTGATGGTTTCTCTGATTTAACTACAAATACACTAGATTTTCTAAAAGGACGATCTACTGTTTCAAAACAATTTATTTTAGACGCTACTAATCGTCCTGAACTGAAACAGGTAGAGAGAGATTTGATACGAGAAGTACTAGCTACTGAGAAAGGCGACACCATAAATGTCCAAGAGTTTGCAGATAAGGTGAAGGCAGAGCTTTTGCCGTTGAAAGTAAACAAGGCAAGAGATATGTACTCTACAGCAAGGGGTGGAACAGGTGGGAGATACGAAAACATTGCACTACCAGATGACCTACGAGGAAGTGTGAAGAACTACGAAGAACGAATTTATAAAAGTCCAATAAAAACAAGCGCAGGTGAAGTTCATTTTGGACAACCTAAAGATAAAGTAGAAAACTACTTCGGTCACACCCGTATCGAAGACATGGCAGACAATAAGACCAGACGAGTAATAGAAGTGCAAAGTGATTTGTACCAGAAAGGGAATTTGGAGCAAGAATTACCTCACAAAATAGATTATTCTTACTTAGACGCTTCTAAAATAAAACAAGAGCCAAACAATGGTTTATTTTATGTAGAAGATGCTAGTGGAACGCCAGTAAAATTTGCCGAAACAAAAGCACAACTCATAAAAGATTTGTCTGGAGAATTTGATAAAAAGGAACTAAAAAGAATTTCAGAAGTAAAGAAACTCCAACAATACAACGACCCCACAGCTCACTTTCGTATGGTACGAGAAGAAATAAAGAAAGCCGCAGAAGATGGTAAGACCAAACTCCAATTCCCTACAGGAGAGACTGCTATGAAGATAGAGGGGTTGGGTCAAAATAATCGCTTCTATTCAGAAATAAACGGAGTAAGCACAGCTCTTACAAAACCAGAGCAACTCAAGGTAGGAATGACTGTTGGAGATGGAAACCAGCCATGGATAATCACCGAAGTCCTCGGAGATGGGAAGTTTAAGGCTGTACCAATGAACCAGTTAGACCTGCTTTCTGAGGATTTTTCAAATATGGGGCTAAATGGTCCAGACGATACAATTTCTGCAATAATAAAGGGAGACAAGATGGTACACGACATAATAAACACAGCAAAAGAAACTTTCGACATCTCTGGAAAAGTAGACACCAACAACCCTATCTACAAGTTCTACGAAAAAGATCTTGGTCGCTACCTACAAAATAAATATGGGGCAAAGCGAATCACAGATGCTCATGGTGTTACTTGGTATGAAGCTCCTGTCAATAAAGAAGTAGGCAAAGCCCCAGTTACGGCGTTTTCAAGAGTAAAACTAGATAAACTTGCGGATTTTGATATATCAAAAGAAGAAGCTCAAAAACTTTTGAGAACAATGTTTGATGCCAATGAAATGGCATTTATGACCACAAAGAAGTTAATTAATGGAGACTCGTTGGGTCGATTTTCTAATAATGTTCTTAACCTAATAAAGGTGGTTGAGTTTGGTGATAAACTTCCATCACATACATTGTTTCACGAGGCGTTTCATGGATACTTTAATACATTTATTACTGATACTGAAAGAAGTTCTATTTTGGCAAAGGTAAAATCAGATTGGTCCACACTTCCGCATCGTGCTGAATCGTTGCTCAATGGGTATAAGGGACAAGACACAAGGCTTGAGGAGTGGTTGGCTGATGATTTTGCCCGTTATGCAAAAGCTAAAAAATTAGGTGAGACTCCAAAAAGCATTTTTGCAAAACTGTGGGATTCTATAATTGCAAGGATTCGTTCATGGATGGACAAACTAAATAAATTTGATTCTCTCTATGAGGATATTCTGAATAAGAAACGAACAGGCCATGTGGAGACTCCATATCGTGCAACAGTTAAATATGAAAAAGGAAGTATTAATTCAGAAGAATTAGGTAAACAGAAGCTCGATGAACTAAAGATTCAAGAGGCTATTTTAAATGATGTTGTTAAAGGTAATCCAGCTAGGCAGCTTGCTAAATTTGCAAATAAAAATGGAGAATTACCAGAGGTTTTGGGTAGTGGATTAATGTTTTCAAAAAAAGGCGATGACATCGTTACTGAATTAGGGTTTAAAAACTCAGAAGAAGCAAGACAGGCATACCAAGACTACAGGAAACAAGTAGATAACCTTTATGAAATTCAGCAACAGATTAGAGAAACCAAGTTAGAACTAAAAGACCTCCGAAAGCCAATAGTGTTGACAGAAGATCCGCTTCTGCCTTCCAATAAAGTAAACGAAACCCAGTTATCAAAATTAGCAGAAGAAACCACAGCAACAGAATTTCAACAATTACAAGATAAGTACCAATCAGATACACCATATACAAAAATCGTAATTGATACAAGTACTCCTGTAAAGGTAAAGGTTGGTATTGTTGATTATCTTAGAACGCCAGATCGTGTGCTTAAAAAAATAGGACTTGAAAAGGTAGCTATACAGTTAAGAAAATCATATGAAGCATATCTTAAAGAACTTCCAAACCATCTTGAACAGATTACTGCGTGGAGCAAGGAAGTTTCTAAAGAAAGTAATCAGAGAATCTTTAGATGGCTTGATGGTAAAAAAATTGATCTTGATCCAACTGAACTTAAGGTAGCTACTGAAGTTAAGGAATATTTAAAGATTTGGGCTGAACGTCTTGGATTACCAGAAGATAATCAAATTTCTCATTACATTACTCATGTTTTTGAAATTGGTGAAAAACAAAAAGAGTTTGATGAGGAGATTGCAAAAATAATTAAAGATAAAGTACCAGGAAGTGTTTACGATCCATTCTTAGAAAAACGCATTGGAGCAAAGGGATATGTTGAAGATACATGGCGTGCGTTAGACGCATATGTCAAGCGTGGAACACGAAAGGCAAATATGGATACTGCTCTTGAAATGATGAAAAAAGCATCACATAACCTTGAAGATAGTCAATTGAAATATGTTGAAAGACTTGGTGCAAGAATTAATATGCGTCCTACTGAATGGGATAACTTGCTCGACAATACAATCAAACAGATTATTGGCTACAAATTTGGCCAAAGGCCAACAACGGTTATTTCTAGCATGCTTCGTAAAATGGTCTATCGTGGTTCATTGGGACTTAATATAGGATCGGCTGTAAAAAATTTAACTCAAGGAGTTAATACGTTTGCAAAACTTGGAGCAAAAGATACATTAATTGGTTATATAAACCTTCTAAAACCAGGATCTTCTAGGGAACTTTCAGATGTTGGTGTATTAAAAGCAAGTTTCATAGAAGATAGAACATTGTCTTCTGTAAAACAAACCCTACAAAAGATTGATAAGGGCTTGTTCTTCATGTTTGAGTTGGCAGAAAAAATTAATCGTGGTTCTGCTTACTTTGGTGCTAAGGCAGGAGCAATAAGAAGGGGTATGACCGAGGAACAAGCTGTAGAATACGCAAAAAAAATTGTTAGAGATACTCAATTTGTTTTTGGTTCAATTGATACACCAGTTGCAATGCAGGGTGATATTGCAAAAACTATTTTTCAATTCGGTAGTTTTTCACAGAAACAAACTGAATTTCTTGCAGAAATGGCAAAGAATAAAGAGTTTGCTGGAATTATTAGATACATTCTAGCGTCACTTTCAGTGGTATATACGATTGGTAAAGTCTTTAATATTGATGGTCAGGACTTTAATCCACTCAACTACTTTGCAAGATTTGGTAAGCCGCCTTCTCTAGCGTTGCCCATTTCTATTCTCAAGGCCGTACTTAATATTCCAGATCAATACGGCAAAACACCAACGACCAAGGCGAAAATAAAAAATATTATTTATTCAGGAAAAACTTTGGTTCCTGCTGGGATTCAGATAGACAAATTGATTGGTGGAAAATTATTTGGCGGTAAGACAAAATCGACAAAAAAGAAATCCTTTAGTAATCCATTTAATATATAAAGATGAAAGACCTAACGCCACAACAACAAAGAAAAATAGAAAAAATCGCAAGCGTTGTTGCTGATGGAGAATTAGCAATTACCGAACATATCTTTGAGCTTGAAGAAAGATTTGATGAAACGGTTAACAAGATAAAAGAAACAGTTCCTAACCTAGATGATGTTCTAAAAACAATTAAGGGCAAAGATGGTATTGATGGCGTTGATGGTGAAGATAGCGTTATTCCAGGACCAAAAGGAGATAAGGGTGATAAGGGAGATAAGGGTGATCCAGGAATAAACGGAAAAGATGGAAAGGATGGTAAAAACGGTCGAGATGGTCGAGATGGGATTGATGGTAGAGACGGTAGAGATGGTAATGACGCAAATGTTGATTATAAAGAACTTGCTGTTACTACTGTTAATTACATTGAAACACTTCAGGGTGATGAAAGAATATCAAAATCCGCTATTAAGGACCTTGAAAACATACCAACAAGTAAGGAGTTTAATGATCTAAGGAGAAATGTTCAAGAACTTGCTCTCCCAGTAACTACAACACACTTCTATTCTGGTGGTAGTCATGTTGGTAGAGCAAAAAATATAAATGTAATTGGTGGCAATGTTTCTATAGCTGGAGACACGGCAAATATTACATTTACAAATACTGGTGGTGGTACATGGCTTACACCAACGGGTACTGTTAACGGGTCAAATACTGTTTTTACAGTAGCCACTGAACCAACAATGGTTGTCTCTGATGGTATGTGTCGGGTTGCTGGATTTGGATATACCTATTCTTCGGGACAGATAACCATGGACATAGCACCACAAGACTTTATTAGATATATGTAAAATATGAAAAAAATACTACTTTTAATTTTAACTGTGCTTCTCATACCGAGCATTTCGTATGCGGCATTAACAACAGTACCGTGGAGATATAACACAACAACTGGTGGAATATATCCATATCCATCACATACTTTAAATGTTGGTATCGGTACAACGACACCAAACGCAGTGCTCGATATTGATAGTTCGTTGTCTTATCTTGGCGGATATCAAGGTGCCTTTCGTCCAGCTATTTCATCGGGTTCGATTGGGGATGAAATTGGCCTTATAACTAGTGATGACAGGCTTATTTCTGCGTATATGACTGGTACTGATAAATTCTTTTATGGAACAAATGACGGTTTAACTGGTATTACGGTTGATGGTTCTTTCGGATATGTTGGTATTAGCACTTCAACACCAGAGGCTCCTCTTGACGTCTGGGGCGATGCCTTTATTGGCAATCCGACTGGTGGTACAGCTAGAGCTTATGTTGGTGCGGTTAATGCTAGCTTTGGGGCAGGTAATGAGGCTGGTATCTGGGTATACGACCCTATTTATGGGACTCAACAAATTGGTGTTTTCGATAACAATCAAAATTGGCAATATGGTGGTACATTTGGCGATCCCGGAATTTATATCAAAAGTATTGAAGCGGTCCAAAACCACCTTGGTGTTGGAATTCGTACAATAGTCCCAGCTTCTGTATTGTCAGTTAACGGTAATGGGTCTTTTGGAGCGTCATACGATACGATTGCCGCACCAACTAACGGTCTCATTGTTGAGGGTAATACTGGTCTTGCCTCATCATCTCCATCAAATTCACTTGTCGTTTCTGGTACAGGTGCGTTCTTTAACGGCCAGTTTACTGAAACCGCGACACAGAAAGGTATATATTTGGGTCGTCCATCAGGAGCCGGCAGTAACGAATCGGGACGTGCTATGTTCTCAAACGGTGTATCCGCTCAAAATTGGGAAATTGACAACTCTGGTGGAACATTCCGTTGGTTCTTGCCATCAAACTTACAGATGACATTGAGTAACGATTCAAACGGTCTAACACTCTCAAACTCAACAAACGGTGTTCTTCATGCAAAAGGCTCTTTATCGAGTTACTTTACTGGTAATCTTGGTGTTGGTACTACCACTCCAGCATCAAGGCTCGTAGCACAGGGTGCGGCTGGTTTATCTACTAATGATGTGTTTGCAGTCGCTTCATCTACTAATGCGACGGTTTTTGCTGTAAACGGTGCTGGAAATATTGAAGTGGGTGGTGGTACACCAACTCTAAGTGCAAATTGTGGAACATCCGCAACTCTCACTACTGGTAGCACCGATACTGCTGGTTCGGTAACCCTTACAAGTTCTGGTGCGGTGAATGCGTGTACTATCAATTTTGCAAAGACTCGTTTAGCTTCACCTATTTCAGCTATTTGTAACGTTACTTCACAATTCTGTTATCCATCTGCACGCTCAACCACAGCCGTAACATTCACATTTGGTGATGAGTCGGGCGGTGCGGTAATGGATTATTTATTAATAGGTCAATAGCAAAAATATGGAAAATGAATATTTAGAGGGTTTTTGGAAAATTAAAAGAATCGAAGTGAATATATTTCTTGGTGCGTTTGGTTACCAAGAGAATGTTGATGGCGACCCAGTTGCATTTCTAACTCGAAAAATCGGAGAAAATTTGCAATCAAAATGTTTAGATTATCAGAGATATGAACAAGCCCGTATTGCTCAAGAGAACGCCCCAGTGCCACCTGAAATTATCGTTGGAGTAAATGAATAACAAAAAAGCAATGGACGATTACAACCCACAACTTATAGAACATCGTTTTAATGACATCAAGGCGTCGCTTGATAGAATTGAACTACAAACAACAGAACACAATCATCGTCTTACAAAGACAGAAAGAACCATGCTGATTGTTGGTACAGCAACACTTGTTCTTTTGATTGTAAACGGCTCAAAATTTGTTGATTTCTTAATGTCAATAACATAAATGAAAATATATAGACCATTAAGTCCGTTTGTGTTGACTCAGGGTTTTGGTGAAAACAAAGCATGTGTTGATATTGAAACAGGTAAAAATGTAATTACGTGTGACGGTAACAATCCACCAAGCGGATATCGTTCACTGTATGGTAATGATGGTCACAAAGGTATTGATTTAATTGCTAATCACGGTCAACCAGTATATTGCGTTGCAGATGGAACCGTATCTTACATAGACACAAAAGAAAAAAGTGGGCTTGATGTTCGTGTTGAATCTCAGTTTGATGGTGTATTACACAGACATATTTACGAACACCTAATGGGTTATCAGCCAATGGTTGGTGATAAAATTATGTGTGGTGACCTCATTGGGTGGGCAGGAAAAACTGGATATGCTTCTGGTGACCACCTTCATTTTCAACTTGAAAAAAGGGTTGGGAATACATGGGTTGCAATTGACCCACTTCCTTTTATGTGTACAACATTTGCACCATTTGTAAAACTATATCCAGCAATCAGGGCTGTTTTGGCTGGCATATTAGAAAAGTGGTCAGATATTTTTCGACGTCCTAGGTAAGACGTTAAACCACCCATTATTATTTAATTTTTCTAAATGGACATAATCTTAGGGGCAGCAACAGCAGTAATTGTTCAATTTATTAAGAAATATTTTGAGTTGGGTTCTTGGCAGTCATGGGGTGTTGCAATAATCATTTCTGTTGTTGTTGCAAGTGTGTACACAATATTCAAAGAGACAAGTTACTGGACAACGATTGTGTCAACACTAACAAACGCAGGTGCGGTCTATGCTTTCATCATTTCTATGTTTCCGAAAGCTACATCACAAAATTAGCTTGTCTCTAGGGGGCTATTTGCCTCCAATGAGGCATACTAGTAACGGTGTGCCACTAGTGTCATAATGACACTAGAAGTTCTTCAAAAGGAGAAAATCGTGTCACAGGTCATGGTTTCGATGTGTGAAAAACTTGGAATGACAAACAGGCAAGTCTTTCAAGAAGCTAGAGTTGCGTTTACTGGAATGGACACACAATCGGTGAGAGGGGCCGCCAACAACCAGTATGATGACTGGATGGCTGGTGGCCCTCTCCCCGATTACGTTGAGAAGTGGGCACTACAGAAGCTCATCGAAAAGAAGCGGAACAATTCCAAGGCTCAGAAGAAATTCGCTTCAAGCGAGCTTGTCCCACAAACCCTCTTTGATAATGACTGTGCCTAGTTTCTCCTCCTCGTCCCCCCAACAGCTTGTTGCTCTGGGGGGATTTTTTATTTATAATTAAGGGCAAGACCTTCTCAGGACAAATCACCGCCGTTGCTTTCACGTTGTATTAACAACGGAGAGCGAGACTGTTATTTAACTGTTTTATCAGTCTTACCCCACACTCTCACTCACTATGTTGTGAATAAGTGACTTCCCGTTAATTTCCCGTTATTACGGGTAAAATTATTGAGTTACCCCACCCTTG
>ERZ724505.263-NODE-263-length-36945-cov-7.044375_pt1 | contig 36945 bp, 39 predicted proteins | sample MGYA00376038_ERZ724505 | MGnify/ENA primary metagenome ERZ724505 (study PRJEB28724, sample SAMN07190884) | wastewater metagenome | isolation source: effluent of sewage treatment plant in Hong Hong | place: Hong Kong | collected 2016-03-17 ...
CAAGGTCACCGTCAGAACTACACCGAGCTGCAAATCAGCTCCGTGAACGTCTGATTGCGTCGAATCACCAACTTTTAGCCCCCAAGGAGTAGATCCATGGCACAGAAAAAAGGCGGCGGTTCCACGCGGAACGGCCGTGACTCCCAACCAAAAATGCTGGGTGTGAAGGCTTTCGGCGGTCAAGTGATCTCCGCAGGCTCGATCATCGTTCGTCAACGCGGCACCCGTTTCCACGCTGGTGCTAACGTCGGCACCGGTCGCGATCACACCCTGTTCGCACTGGTCGACGGCACCGTGTCTTTCGCGACCAAGGGCGCCCTGAATCGCAAGACCGTGATCGTCACCCCCGTCTGATCGATCAGATCAGGCAGCCTGTTTCGGCAGGCTGCTGCGACAAAGCCCCGGCCTGCCGGGGCTTTTGTGTTTCGGCGTAGCGCATGTTGCGCTCGCCCATGTTTTCTTTGAGCCAGAGGCGAGATAATCCTCGTTTCTCTGGTCACGCTAGGACAGCCTCCCATGAAATTCGTCGATGAAGCCACCATTGATGTGGCCGCCGGCAACGGTGGCAGCGGATGCATCAGCTTCCGTCGCGAGAAGTTCATTCCCTTCGGTGGCCCCAATGGGGGCGACGGTGGGCGTGGGGGGCACGTTTTCGTCGTGGCCGACCGCAATATCAATACCCTGATCGACTACCGCTACGCCCGTCGCCACGAAGCGCGCAATGGTGAGCAAGGTCGGGGCTCCGACCAATTCGGTGCAGCCGGTGAAGACATCGTGTTGCGCATGCCCGTGGGCACCATCATTCGCAACTATGAAACAGGCGAAATCATGATGGAGCTGCTCGAGCACGGCGAGCAACGCATGCTGGCCAAGGGCGGTGACGGCGGCTTCGGCAACCTGCACTACAAAACCGCCACCAATCGTGCGCCACGCAAGAAAACCCCTGGTTGGCCCGGCGAAGCCTACAAACTCAAGCTCGAGCTGCGCGTGCTGGCCGATGTCGGCTTGCTGGGCATGCCCAATGCCGGCAAGTCCACCCTGATTGCCGCCATCTCGAACGCACGCCCCAAGATTGCCGACTACCCCTTCACCACCTTGCATCCCAACCTGGGCGTGGTGCGTGTGGGCCCGGAAAAGAGCTTCGTCGTGGCCGACATTCCTGGTCTGATCGAAGGTGCGTCCGAAGGGGCGGGTTTGGGTCACCTGTTCCTGCGCCACCTGCAACGCACCCGCGTGCTGCTGCACGTGGTTGACTTGGCGCCCTTCGACGAAGGCGTGGACCCCGTGGCTCAGGCCAAGGCCATCGTCAACGAACTCAAGATCTACGACCAGGCCTTGTTCGAGAAGCCTCGTTGGTTGGTGCTCAACAAGCTCGACATGGTGCCTGCTGACCAGCGCGTGGCCAAGGTGGTCAACTTCGTCAAACGCTATGGCTGGAAGGGCCCCGTGTTCCAGATCTCCGCGCTGACGCGCGAGGGGTGTGAGCATTTGGTGCAGTCCATCTATCAGCATGTGGCGTCCATGCAGGAACACCACACCGAAACCGATGTGCGCTTCGATGCTGACGGCGAATTGATTGAACACGCTGAGCCCGTGGCACAGGTGGATCTGTCTGCCCAGGTGGGCGAAGCGGTGCCTGCGGCCAAGCCCGCAAGCAAAAAGGTTGCTGCCAAGAAGGCAGCAGCAAAGAAGGTGGCAGCCAAGAAAGTGGCGGCAAAGAAAGCCACCGTGAAGGCGCCAACCTCCAGCGCGCCTGAAGCCCCGGCGAAAAAAGCAGCGGCCAAGAAAGCCGCAGCCAAAAAGGTTGTGGCAAAGAAGGTTGTGGCCAAGAAGGTTGTGGCCAAGAAGGCGGCCACCCAGCGCAGCAAGGACGACGCCTTCGTCCCTGATGCCGACGATCCCCGTTTCCGTTGAACCCCATTCAGGCTGACCAGTCCATGAACGATGTGTTGAAGAATGCCCGCCGCATTGTCGTCAAGGTGGGCTCCAGCCTGGTGACCAACGAAGGGCGGGGCGTCGACGCCGAAGCCATTGGCAACTGGTGCCGCCAGATGGCTGCGCTGGCGCACGATGGCCGCGAGGTCATCATGGTGTCCAGCGGTGCTATTGCAGAGGGCATGAAGCGCCTGGGTTGGGCCTCGCGCCCGAAAGAGCTGCATGAACTGCAGGCGGCGGCGGCGGTGGGGCAAATGGGCCTGGCCCAGATGTACGAAACCAAGCTGCGTGAACACGGCATGGGCAGTGCTCAGGTCCTGCTTACCCATGCAGACCTGGCTGACCGCGAGCGCTACCTCAATGCGCGTTCCACTTTGCTGACACTGTTGTCGCACAAGGTGGTGCCGGTCATCAATGAAAACGACACGGTGGTCACCGACGAAATCAAGTTCGGCGACAACGACACCTTGGGGGCCCTGGTGGCCAACTTGGTTGAAGCCGATGCGCTGGTCATCCTGACCGACCAGAAGGGCCTGTACAGCGCCGATCCGCGCAAGGACCCTGCGGCTCGCTTCATCGATGTTTGCACGGCGGGCGACCCAGCCTTGGAGCAAATGGCGGGCGGCGCGGGCTCTCGTGTGGGCACAGGCGGCATGATCACCAAGGTGTTGGCGGCCAAGCGTGCTGCGGGCAGTGGTGCTTCCACCGTCATTGCCTGGGGGCGAGAAACCGATGTGCTGGTGCGCCTGACGCAAGGCGAGGCCATTGGCTCGCTGTTTGTGGCGGCGACCGCCAAGCTCACTGCGCGCAAGCAATGGATGGCCGACCATCTTCAACTGCGTGGCGCTGTGATCATTGACGACGGCGCCTTGATCAAGTTGCGAGACGAAGGCAAGAGCTTGCTGCCCATTGGTATGGTCGATGTGGTGGGCGACTTCCATCGCGGTGACGTCATCGCCGTGCGCAATGCGCAGGGGCAAGACGTGGCCCGCGGCTTGGCCAATTACGCCAGCAGCGAAGCCCGCCTGATCGTGCGCAAGGCCAGCGCCGACATCGAGGCAGCTTTGGGCTTCAGCAACGAGCCCGAAATGATCCACCGCGACAACCTCGTCCTGGCCTGATCGCTCGGTCTGCCATGGGGCTTCCCCTGTGGGGGAAAAGATGCACTCTGTTACGGGCGCATGGGCGTCTTGAAATATGCTGCACCGGCGCCGAACGTGGGTGTCGGCTCAGTGTCTGTGCTGTTCAAGGAGGCCCGATGGCTAAGCAAAAGCAGTCTTCCGTCAAGGGAGCAAATCGTCTGACCCAGGCCCTGGCGTTTGCCGGCCTGCTGGCTCTGCCCGTGTTGGCGCAAGCCAAGTCGGTGATCTGTGTGTGGGACGTGGTGGGTAAGACGGGCGATGTGTACGCCGCCTCGACCGACTACGCCTTGGCCATGCAAAAGAATGGCATTGATTTCGACATCAAAACCTATGTGGACGAACGCGTGGCCGTGGAAGACTTCCGTGCCGGCCAATGCGACGGTGTGGTGGCCACGGCTTTCCGTACTCGCCAGTTCAATGCCGTGGCCGGTTCGATCGACAGCATCGGCTCCACCACCATCGTCAAGGACGGCAAGATCGACATCAAGGCCAGCTACGACGTCGTCAAGAAGGTGATCGAAGTGTTTGCCACGCCCCAGGCTGGCAAGCTGATGGTGGATGGCAACTACGAAGTCGGTGGCATCTTCCCTCTGGGTGCGGCATACCCCATCGTGCGCGATCGCAAGATCAACTCGGTTGAAGGTCTGTCGGGCAAGAAGATTGCCGCGTTCGACTATGACAAGGCTCAGGGTGTGATGATTCAGCGCATTGGCGCGCAGCCCGTGTCGGTGGATGTCACCAACATCGGCCCCAAGTTCAACAACGGCTTTGTGGACATGGTGACCTTGCCTGCCGTGGCCTACAAGCCTTTTGAGTTGTACAAGGGCATTGGCACGGCTGGTGCGATCGGTCGCTTCCCCATCATGATCCCCACGGTGCAGGTCATCCTGAATCGCAGCAAGTTCCCTGAAGGGGCGGGCGAGAAGTCGCGTCAATACTGGCTGAGCCAGTTTGATCGCGCCATGCGCATCATTCAAACCGCCGAAAAGGGCATTCCCGCCACGGTCTGGGATGATCTGCCTGCGGAATCGGTTCCCAAGTATGTGCTGATGCTGCGTGAGGCCCGTGCCGACATCGCCAAGCAAGGTCTGTACAACAAGACCGGCCTGAACATCATCAAGAAGGCACGCTGCAACATCAACCCGGCTGACGCCGAGTGTTCGACCAAGATCGAAGTGGAATGAAAAATGGAGCCTTCGGGCTCCATTTTTTTGCCTTGCTCATGGCTTGCGCATTGCACGCGAGCGGAGTTAGCTTGCTTGTTTACTCGCCTGCTGCGACCGAGCTTTGCGCTTCAGGGGCCAGTTCGGAGGCGGGCTCTCCGTCGCGACGGCCTTGTCTCATGTTGCCGCGCAGGTAGCGATTGGCCTGCCCTTGAGGCTTGGGTAGAAAGCGCGACAGTTCGGTCAAAGCCAAGTAATACACCTCGCGCTTGAACTCGATCACGCTTTCCAGGGGCACCCAGTATTCATGCCAGCGCCAGGCATCGAACTCGGGGTGGCTGCTGGCACGCAGGTTCATGTCGCAATCACGCCCCATCATCTGTAACAGGAACCAGATCTGCTTCTGGCCCTTGTAATGGCCGCGTGCGTCTTTGCGGATGAAGTGCTGAGGCACTTCGTAGCGAAGCCAGTCGCGGGTGCGGGCCACAATGCGGACGTGATCCGGCAGCAAGCCCACTTCTTCGTGCAACTCGCGAAACATCGCCTGCTCGGGCGACTCTCCGTGTTTGATGCCGCCTTGCGGAAACTGCCAGGAATGGGTGCGAATGCGCTTGCCCCAGAAGACCTGATTCCGATGATTGAGCAGGATGATGCCGACGTTCGGCCGAAAGCCTTCTCGGTCGAGCATAATCAACTCCAAATTTTCAACTGAAATCATTATTGCACCGCCGGCCGTGCCCGCCTAGTGCGTCGGGATCAGGCTCAACCCTAGCGGTGCATTTTTCACATCCATGAAAGCATCCCAGTTTTTCATCTCCACACTGAAAGAAGCCCCCGCTGACGCCGAGATCGTCAGCCACAAGCTGATGATGCGCGCCGGCCTCATCAAAAAGCTGGGCGCGGGCCTGTACAACTACATGCCCATGGGCTTGCGCACCATCCGCAAGGTGGAACACATCATCCGCGACGAGCTGAACAAGTCTGGCTGCGTGGAGTTGACCATGCCTGTGGTTCAGCCGGCCGAGCTGTGGGCGGAAACGGGCCGCTTCGAGAAAATGGGCGAGGAAATGCTGCGATTCAAGGATCGCCATGGCCGCGACTTTGTCATCCAGCCCACGGCCGAAGAAGTCATCACCGACATCGCTCGCCAGGAGTTGCGCAGCTATCGTCAGTTGCCTAAGAACTTCTATCAGATCCAGACCAAGTTCCGTGACGAGCGTCGCCCTCGCTTTGGTGTGATGCGGGGCCGCGAGTTCACCATGAAGGATGCCTACTCCTTCGACCGTGATGTCGAGAGCGCCGGCAAGACCTACGACGCCATGTATGCGGCCTACACCCGCATCTTCGAACGTCTGGGCTTGCAGTTCCGCGCTGTGGCGGCCGACACCGGCGCCATTGGGGGCGACCGTTCGCACGAGTTCCAGGTGATCGCCGACACCGGCGAAGATGCCATCGTGTACTGCCCCACCAGCGACTATGCCGCCAACATCGAACTGGCCGAAGCTTTGAGTCTGATTGCGCAACGCGGTGCCGCCACCGTGGCGCTGGAAAAGGTCGCTACCCCCGGCAAGAGCACCTGCCCCGACGTGGCCGAGTTGCTGAATCTGCCGCTCACTCAAACCGTCAAGTCCTTGGTGCTGGCAACCGACGAAACCAATGAGCAGGGCGAAATCGTCAAGACCACCATCTGGCTGCTGCTGGTCCGTGGCGACCACGACCTCAATGAAGTCAAGGCAGGCAAGTTGGAGTTGGCCGATGGCACGGGCTTGAAGGCCGGCTTCCGTTTCGCCACCGAAAGCGAAATCGTGGCGCACTTCGGCACCAAGCCAGGCTATCTGGGCCCGGTTGGCGTGAAGAACGTGAAGGTCATTGCTGACCGCACCGTGGCCAACATGAGCGACTTTGTTTGTGGTGCCAATGAAGCGGGCTTCCACATCAAGGGCGTGAACTGGGGCCGCGACTTGCCCGAGCCCGATCTGGTGGCTGACATCCGCAATGTGGTCGAAGGCGACCCTTCGCCCGACGGCAAGGGTGTGTTGGCCATTCAGCGCGGCATCGAAGTGGGACACGTGTTCTACCTGGGCACCAAGTACTCCAAGTCCATGAACGCCACGTTCCTGGATGTGGACGGCAAGCCCAAGCATTTTGAGATGGGCTGCTACGGCATTGGTGTGACCCGTATCCTGGGGGCGGCCATCGAGCAGAAGCACGATGAGCGCGGCATCATCTGGCCGGACAGCATTGCGCCGTTCACCGTGGTGATCTGCCCGGTTGGCTATGACCGTTCCGAGGCCGTCAAGGCTGCAGCCGATCAGTTGCACGCTGACTTGCTGGCCAAGGGCGTGGACGTGATCCTGGATGACCGCGGCGAGCGCCCCGGCGCCATGTTTGCCGACTGGGAGCTGATTGGCGTGCCGCACCGCGTGGTGCTGGGCGACAAGGGGCTGAAGGAAGGCGTAGCCGAGTACCAGGCCCGCACCGATGCCGAGGCAACCAAGGTGCCCGTGGCAGAAGTCATGAACCACCTGGCAAAAGCCCTGCAACTCGCTTGACCGACATTTTTCCGATCAGTTAAGGTTGACGGGATGATTGCCTTACGTGTGTCCATGTCTCGCCTGGCATCGCGGTGCCTGCTGGCCCTGTCTGTCATGACTGGGGCGGGTGCGGCATGGGCGGGCGCACAGGTGGAAGAGCCTTTGGCCGATTCGGTGCGCTCGGCCCTGTCTGCTGCGGTGGGCCGGGGCGAGCCGCCCAAGTTGGTGTTTGCCGATGACACGCAGCGCCAGGAATGCGAACGCTGGAGCCGCGCCAACGAGGCACGCTTGTTCAAACGCAAGCCCGACGAGTTGGTGCGTACCGAGTTTCTGAACACCGTTTGCTACGAAGCCAAGCGGGCGGGGCTGGAGCCATCCTTGGTCCTGGGCCTCATTCAGGTGGAAAGCGGTTTCCGCAAGTTCGCGATTTCATCGGTGGGTGCGCGTGGCTATATGCAGATCATGCCGTTCTGGTCGCGCACCATCGGCAATGGCGATGCGTCCAGTCTGTTTCACATGCAGACCAACATCCGTTTTGGCTGTGTGATCCTGCGGCACTATCTGGACCGTGAAAAGGGCAACCTGTTCATGGCCTTGGGGCGCTACAACGGTAGCCGCGGTCGGGCGGAGTATCCAAACATGGTGACTGCGGCCTGGCGACGCTGGAAAGCGCCCGAGCCAGGTTATCAGGTGGCGCAGTACGACAGCACGGGCCGTCGCTGATATCCGATCAACGAGCGGCGCGCGATCCGGCCGCCGAGATCACAGGCCCTGCCAGCTTTGCGGCTGAGCCGTGTCTACCCCGACCATGACCAGCACGCGCTCGACCGTGTCTTGCACCAACTCGTCAATGGTTTGCGGGCGGTGGTAGAAGGCCGGTAGAGGCGGGAAGATCACGCCGCCCATTTCGGTCACGGCGGTCATGTTGCGCAGGTGGGCCAGGTTGAAGGGCGTTTCGCGCACCATCAACACCAGCCGACGCCGTTCTTTCAGGGTGACATCGGCTGCGCGGGTCAGTAGGTTGTCGCCCATGCCGTGCGCCACCGATGCCAGGGTCTTCATGGAACATGGGGCGATGACCATGGCGTCGGCCTGAAAGCTGCCGCTGGCAATGCAGGCGCCCACGTCGTTGGGCGAGTGGGCCTGATCAGCCAAGGCTTCGAGCGCACTGCGGTCCAAGCCCAGTTCATGGTGCACGTTGAGCACCCCAGCCGGGGTGACCACCAGATGGGTCTGAACCCCCAATTGGCGTGCGCGCTCCAGCAGGCGAACGCCATAGACGGCGCCGCTGGCACCGGTGATGCCCACAATGAGCCTGCGAGGGCGGCGCTCAGTCATGCCTGTGGGGGTCAGGCGCCCAGGGTGCTTTGCAGTTCGCCCGACTGGTACATCTCCATCATGATGTCCGAGCCGCCGATGAACTCACCCTTGATGTAGAGCTGAGGAATGGTGGGCCAGTTGGCGTATTCCTTGATGCCTTGGCGAATGCCCTCGTCTTCCAGCACATTGACGGTGACCAGATCGGTCACGCCACAGGTCTTGAGGATTTGGACGGCGCGGCCCGAAAAACCGCATTGTGGAAATTGTGCGGTGCCCTTCATGAAGAGGACCACACGGTTGTTTTTGACGAGGTCGTCGATCTGTTTCTGTACGTCGCTCATAGCGTCACTGACTTGGAAGACTTGAAATAGGAATAGCGCGTTTATATCAGGCTCGACCTTGTCTGGCCTTGCCTGGGGCTAATCTTGTGTTGTTCTGGGGGTCAGAACGAGTAGCCCACCGAGACTTTCACCAGCGGACGCAGGCGCAGATCGCGAACCAGTTCGTCGAAGCCTTGTTCGCCCATCAGAGTGCGCGAGATGCGGTTGACGTTGTTCTGGTTGACGGAAATCAGGCCCAGATCGGCGTTGAAGCGCCAGGGGCTGCTGATGGCTGCGGTGTTGATGCGTGTGCTGTAACCTGCGCCAATGTAGGGGGCTGACTGGCTGCCCAGGGTGGCCAGGCCAACGCCAGGGGCGCCGCCCGGAACGGACATGCTGTCGACGCGCTGCAGGCTGATGTTGAGGCCTTCGCCGCCGCCATCCCACCACGAACGCACGGCATCTCCGCGGATCATGCCGGCAGTGGCGCGGAAGCCGCCTTCAATGTAGTAGTCGGTCAGCACGTGCATGCTGCGGATGTTCAGCCCGTTGGAGACCGGCTGGAACAACACATAGGTGTCTTTCAGTGGGTTGGTGGGGCGGTCCATCATCACGCCCACACGGCCTTCCCAACTAGGCCAGAAGGTTTGCCCGGCCAGATTCAGCCCCAGGCCACTGGCACGCAGGTTCAGTCGGGTGAAGCTGTATTCACTGCCGCCCACGCTGCGCAACACATGGGTGGCGCGCGGCACGATCTGCGCGTTTGCGGCCCCTGCAGCCAGGCACGCCGCAACCGTTGCAGCCACTGCGATGAGTGGGCGACGGGTGGAGGGGCGCGACGGTGACAGGGTTGAATGCATGACGAACTCCTGATCGATGTTTTGATCGTACGCGTCGCCCGGTGTTTTGTGGAGGCGACTTGTGAGCAGTCGTGACAGGTTCATCCCCGAAATGGGGCCCCGTTTCAGGGGGGCGTCAGGCTGAAGAGGGAAGGGTTTGCCCGCCAGTGCAGCGGGTGTTGCCGCCCAGGTCGCGGCGGGTTTCGATGCGGGTATAGCCAGCTTGAGCCAGCAGAGCGGCCACCGCCTCAGCTTGGTCGTAACCGTGTTCGAGCAGCAGCCAGCCGCCTGGGCGTAGGTGGTCTCGGGCGGCCAGCACGATGTGGCGGAGGTCGTCCAGACCATCGGGGCCGGCGGTCAGCGCGGTGATGGGTTCGTGGGTGAGGGCTTGCAGATGCGGATCGTGCTCAGCAATGTAGGGCGGGTTGCTGACGATCAGGTCAAACGACTCGCCCTGAACGGGTTGCAGCCAGGAACCCAGCAGGAAGCGCACGGGCAAGTTCAACTTTTGAGCATTGTGCTGCGCCGTTTGTAGTGCGCCCGCACTGGCGTCCACGGCGGTCACGTGAGCCTGTGGGCATCGGTGTTGCAACGCCAGGGCGATGGCACCGCTGCCGGTGCCCAAGTCGAGTACGTTCTGCTCGGGTTGGGTTGCCAAGTGTTCCAGCGCCCATTCCACCAAGATTTCGGTGTCAGGGCGAGGAATGAGCACGTGAGGGTTGACCTGCAGGTTCAACCCAAAGAATTCCTTGTCGCCCACCAGGTAGGCCAGCGGTTCGCCCTGTGCCCTGCGGGAGACCCAGCTTTGAAAGCGCGCCAGGGTGTCGGGGGCGATCAGGTCGCGATCATGCGCCAGCAGCCAGGTGCGGCTTTGCTCCAGCAGTTCGCACAGCATCAACTGCGCGTCTAGCCGGTCGACGCCGGCTTGGCGGGCCGAGAGCAGTGCTTGTTCCAGTGTGATGGGCGTGTCAGACACCAGTGGCGGCCTCCAGCTCTGCCAGCTGTTCAGCGGCCTGAGCGGCCAACAGGGCGCGCACCACTTCACTGAGGTCGCCTTCCATGATGGTGGTGAGCTTATAGAGCGTGAGGTTGATGCGGTGATCGGTCAGGCGGCCCTGGGGGAAGTTGTAGGTGCGAATGCGGTCGGATCGGTCGCCCGAGCCCACGAGGCTCTTGCGGTGCGCAGCTTCCTTGGCTTGGCGCTCCAGGCGTTCCTTGTCGCGAATGCGTGCGCCCAGCACGGCCAGCGCCTTGGCCTTGTTGCGGTGCTGGCTGCGGTCGTCTTGGCATTCGGCCACGATGCCTGTGGGAATGTGGGTGATGCGAACGGCCGAGTCGGTTTTGTTGATGTGCTGGCCGCCGGCGCCACTGGCGCGGTAGGTGTCAATGCGCAGGTCGGCCGGGTTGATCTGCACTTCTTCGGCCTCGTCGGGCTCGGGCAGCACGGCCACTGTGCAGGCGCTGGTATGAATGCGGCCTTGGGTTTCGGTCACGGGCACGCGCTGCACGCGGTGGCCACCCGATTCGAATTTGAGCTGGCCATACACCCCGGCACCTTCAAAGCGCAGCACCACTTCCTTGTAGCCGCCCAGGTCCGACTCGCTGGCCGACATGATCTCGCTGCGCCAGCCTTGGATTTCGGCATAGCGGGTGTACATGCGCGCCAGGTCGGCGGCAAACAGGGCTGATTCGTCGCCTCCGGTGCCCGCACGAATTTCGACGAAGGCATTGCGGGCGTCGTCAGGGTCTCTGGGCAGCAGGGCGGTTTGCAACTCGGCTTCGAGTTGGGTCAGGTCGGCTTCGGCCTGGATGATTTCTTCGTCGGCCATGGCCTTCAGGTCGGCATCGTTGCCGGCGTCTTGGGCCATTTCACGGGCGCTGTCGAGGTCGGCTTGGCGCTGGGTGTAGCGGCGGGCCAAGTCGCACACGTCTGATACCTCTGCGTGCTCGCGCGATAGGTCTCGGTAACGGCGGTTGTCTGAGGCGATCGCGGGGTCTGCCAAAGCCGCATCCAGCTCTTGCAGGCGGCGGGCCAGACGTTCGAGCGAGGAGGTCAGCGAAGGGGCCAGGCCGCGGTTCACGCGGCGTCCCCCTGGGACGATTGGTCGTCTCGGGTGCGATGTGAGGGCGCCGCGTTGAGGGCCGTCAGGTCGCCGCGAAGGAAGAGGCGAGCCAACGACGCTGCCACCTGGGGTCGTTGATGGGCATCGGCGCTGTGCAGTTCGGCCATGGCGCCGTGCAGCATTTTTTGGGTCAGGCCGCGCGACAAGGCTTCGAGCACGGCTTCGAGGTCGTCGCCTTTGGCCAGCATTTTGCGGGCACGGGTCAGCTCGGCTGTACGCCAAGCATCGGCCTGCGAGTGCAGGGCTTGAATCAGGGGCACGGTGGTGCGTTGGTCCAGCCAGTGCACAAAACCTTGCACGCCGGTTTCGATGATGGCCTCGGCCTGGGCCACAGCGGCCTGGCGTTTTTCGCCGGCGGTTTGCACCAGGGCCGACAGGTCATCGACGGTGTAGAGGTAGACGTCGTCGAGTGAACCGATTTCGGGCTCGATGTCGCGGGGCACCGCCAAGTCGACCATGAACATGGGACGACGTTTGCGTGCCTTGAGGGCACGCTCCACCGCGCCCAGCCCAATGATGGGAAGGGAGCTGGCGGTACACGACACCACGATGTCGAATTCGTGCAGGCGCTGGGGCAGGTCCGCCAGTCGCATGGCTTGGGCACCCAGGTGGTTGGCCAGCTTTTCCCCGCGCTCCAGCGTGCGGTTGGCCACGGCCATGGTGCGCGGGGTGCGGGCTGCAAAGTGCGTGGCGGTGAGTTCGATCATCTCGCCCGCGCCTACGAACAGCACCTTGGTTTTGGATAGGTCTTCGAACAACTGGCCAGCCAGCCGAACCGCAGCAGCCGCCATGCTGATGGAGTGCGCGCCGATTTCGGTGGAAGTACGCACTTCCTTGGCCACCGCAAACGAACGCTGAAACAACTGGTGCAAAGTGGTGCCCAGGGTGCCGGCGGTGTCGGCTTCCCGAACGGCCTGTTTCATCTGACCCAGGATTTGGGGCTCGCCCAGCACCATCGAGTCCAGCCCGCTGGCCACACGGAAGGCATGGCGTGCGGCGGCACCACCTTCGAGCACATAGGTGTGCCGCATCAATTCGTCGGCAGACACGCCCCCTATGCCCGACAGCCATTCCACGGCCGATCGCTGCAGGGTGTGACCATGCCCCCCCAAGCCGCCTGCTGCGCAGTACAACTCGGTGCGATTGCAGGTGGACAGCAGGGCCACTTCGGGATGCATGGGGGCCGACATCTGGGAATGCAAACCCTTGAGGGCGGGCACCAGTTGCTCCACCGCAAAGGCGAAGCGGCCGCGCAGGTCAACGGCGGCGGTGTGATGGTTCAGGCCCAGGGTCAGCACGGTCATGGGACGAGATTATAAAATCCAGGGTTTCTGCCTGTGTGGTGCAGGTGTGCGATTGCTGCGGTTTCTGTAGGCCCATGGCCCATGTCGCCGCCATTTTTTGATGTGTCTCAAGGGTTATGCCACAGGGACAGAGGGCTTCGGATGGATGTTTGGGGTGGCCTGGTCCACATTGTGAATTTTTTTGGGCCGGCTTTGGGGCTGGCTTTGATTGTGCCCACGGTGGCGCGCCTTTTCTGGTGGCAGCCCTTGAAGGTGGCTGGCTGGTTGCGGCAGGTGAAATGGGTGGCGGCGGTCAATGCCGTGGTGCTGATGGTCGCGCTGGTGCTGCTGGGGCGTGATGGCGCCATGTGGACCTACATGGCTTTGGTGCTGGCGTCGGCCGGTGTGGTGTGGTGGACCGGGTTGAGGTGACATGGCTTACAGCGTCAAGGAAATGTTCTACACCCTGCAAGGCGAGGGCTCGCATGCCGGTCGCCCAGCGGTGTTCTGCCGCTTTGCCGGCTGCAACCTTTGGACTGGGCGCGAGGCCGATCGGGCCCAAGCCGTGTGTCGTTTTTGCGATACCGACTTTGTCGGTACCGATGGCCTGGGCGGTGGCAAGTTCGCCACTGCCGAAGCACTGGCGCAAGCCGTGGCCGGTTTTTGGCCGGGCCGGGCCGGGCGGCCCTTTGTGGTGCTGACGGGGGGCGAGCCCTTGCTGCAGGTCGACGCGGCCTTGATCGACGAACTGCATGCCCAGGGCTTCGAGGTGGCGGTGGAAACCAATGGCACGCTGCCTGCGCCCGAAGGGTTGGACTGGATCTGCGTCAGCCCCAAGGCGGGGTCGCAACTGGTGCAAACCTCGGGGCACGAGTTGAAAGTGGTCATGCCCCAGGCGGGCTTTGATGAAGCCGCTTTGCTGGCTTTCGAGGCCATGTCTTTTGGTCAGATGCGGATTCAGCCGCTGGATAGCGCCTCGCCCGAGGCTCGGGCGCAGGCCGCCCAGTGGGCTGTGCAGTGGTGCCTGGACCACCCACGCTGGATGCTCAGCGTGCAGACCCACAAAACCCTGGGCATTCGCTAACACGGCACCGCGAGGACGATTGCATGTTTGAACTGAGTCAGACCTTTTCCTTTGACGCTGCCCATACGCTCAAGCGTTTCGTGTCGCCTGAAGAGGCGGCCAGCAGCCGCCGCATTCACGGGCACACCTACACCGCTGAAGTCATGGTGCGCGGCGAGCGCCATCCAGACACAGGCATGGTGGTGGACCTGGCCATCTTGCGCGAAGCCATTGCCGCCGTGCGCAGCCAACTCGACCATCACTTTCTCGATGAGGTGGCGGGCCTGGGGGCTCCCACGCTGGAAAACCTTTGCGTTTTCATTCACAGTCGCATCAGCCAGACCATTGCGCAAGTCAGTGGCGTGGCTGTGTCTCGTGCAGCGGGTGACCGCTGCGTGTATCGCCCCTGACTGGCCGATGTCCTCGGCCCGCGCTTGAAATGAGCCTGTCTGAACGCAGTCGCCAGGCGGTCTGGCATCCCTGCACCCAGATGAAGGTCCACGAGACCTTTCCGCCACGAGCCATCGTGGCCGCCAAAGGACCTTGGCTGATTGACCACCGCGGCGATCGCATTCTGGACGCGGTCAGCTCTTGGTGGGTGAATCTGTTCGGGCACAGCCCGGAGCCCATCGTTCACGCCATCACCGACCAGCTTCACACGTTGGACCACATCATGCTGGCGGGCCTGACCCACCCGCCCGTGGTGGAACTGTCGGAGCGTTTGGGGCAGCTGACCGGCTTGGGGCATGCCTTCTATGGCAGCGATGGGGCCAGTGCCACCGAGATCGCGCTGAAGATGAGCACTCACAGCTGGCGCAATCTGGGGCGGCCCGAGAAAAACGAATTCATTGGCCTGCAAGGCGGCTACCACGGGGAAACGGTCGGGGCGCTGTCGGTCACTGACATCCCACTGTTCCGCCAGGCCTATGCGCCTTTGCTGCGCCTGAGTGCGACCTTGCCGTCGCCAGCCATGCAGCCCTTGCAAGACAGCATCGATGCACTGGCGAGCTACTTGGCCGAACACCATGAACGCACGGCGGCCCTCATTCTTGAGCCCTTGGTGCAAGGGGCTGCCGGCATGGCCATGTATGCCCCTGAGTATTTGGTAGCGGTGCGCCGCCTGTGCGACCAGTACCAGGTCCACTGGATTGCCGATGAAATCGCCGTGGGCTTTGGCCGAACCGGTGCCATGTTTGCGCACCAGCAGGCGGTGGATCCGGTTAGTGGTCATGTGGCGCGGCCTGATTTCATCTGCCTGAGCAAAGGCATCACCGGGGGGCTGTTGCCTCTGTCTGTGGTGTTGACCACCGATGCCGTGTACGAGTCTTTCTGGGACGATCGCACCGCGCATGGCTTCTTGCATTCGCACTCCTACACCGGCAATCCCTTGGCCTGTCGGGCGGCCTTGGCCGTGCTCGACTTGTTCGCCCAGCGCGATGTGCTGTCTGACAACCGTGTGTCAGCGCAACGTTTGACCGAGCTGGCCGAGCCTTTGACCCGCCATGGCGCCATTCGTGCGCACCGGCAGATGGGCATGATTTGGGCTTGGGATGTTGATACCCAAGACCCCACGTTTTCTGCCCGCTACCACCGGGTCGCTATGGAGGAGGGGGTGTTGCTCAGACCCATTGGCAACACGCTGTACTTCATGCCGCCTTATGTGTTGACCGAATCAGACCAGGCGCATCTGGTGGCGGCCAGCCTCAAGGCCTTGAATCGTGTGCTGGCTGAGCCGATGGAGCAAGGCGGACTTCCCGGAGTGCCCATGCCATGACGCTGGCTGTATTTGTGACCGGAACCGATACCGGCGTGGGCAAGACCCAGGCCAGCACGGCCTTGTTGCGAGCCTATGCGCGGCACCACGCACGGTGCGTGGGCATGAAGCCCGTGGCGGCTGGGTGCGATTGGGTCGATGGGCACTGGCTCAATGAAGACGTGGCAGCCATGCGGGCGGCTTCAACCCTGAAGGTGCCGCCGTTTTTCGACAACCCCTATGCGCTGCCTGAGCCCATGTCGCCGCATCTGGCGGCCCGCCTGGCCGGGGCGCAAATTGACCTGGCCCACATCGAAGCGAGTTTCCACGCCCTGCGTCAGCATGCCGACGTGGTCGTGGTGGAAGGGGCCGGAGGGTTCATCGTGCCATTGCATGAGGCACCCGGCGAATGGGCCACCAGCGCCGATCTGGCCTTGCGCTTGCAAATTCCGATCGTGATGGTGGTCGGGGTGCGCCTGGGCTGCTTGAACCATGCCTTGCTCACCCAGGAAGCGATTCTGTCGCGCGGCTTGCGGTTGGCCGGTTGGATTGCCAACGTGGTCGATCCCGATATGCCGCAACAAATCGCCAACATCAGCACCCTTCAAGCGCGTTTGCATGCGCCCATGCTGGCGCATTGGGATTGGCAGCCCGGCGCCACCGCCGAAGAGCGGGCCGATTCGCTGACTCTACCGGTCTGAACTTACCACTCTGACTGCCGCTGCCCCTTGCTGGCGGCCACCATCTGGTCAAACGCATGGCGAATGACCGCTTTCGAACGCTTGCGCGAGCGTTCGCTGGCCGCAGCGTAGTCGTTGAAAAGCGTGCCGATCAGACAGGCCAGAAAGGCTTCCACCGCACGCTGCGGCGGGTTGATGCCGATGGCCTCCAGGGCGCGCTTTACACGTTGCAGGCCATTCATCTGGAATTTGTCCATCCAGGGCCTCAGGGACGGTTCCTCGTCGCTGACCACATAAACCGCCACCATCATGCGTGACAGCCCCCGATTGCTGGGCAACTCAGACAGGGCGGTACGCAACGCGCCCAGCGAACCCGCACGCTTGTCTTCTGGACCATCCAACAAGGCCAGCACGGTTTCAGCCCCCCGCATGACCACTTCCTTGAGTAGTTTGACCCGGGTGGGAAAGTAATAGGTCAAATGGCTGTGACGCACGCCGGCCATTTCGCAGACCTTCGCCTGTGACATGGCGTGAAGACCGTGCAGCTGAATGAGCTGCAGAGCCGCATCGAGAATGCGCTCTCGAACCGGCACCACCACATCGTCTTCATCAAGGGGATCCATGTCAGGGGCGTTCATTTGGTAAAAGTACCAAAATTGTCCCCCGGCATCAATCAATTGCGGATGACACCCCCCTGGGTCCAGTGGGGGATGGGCGCCCCCGCGAGTGGGTGGTCGGGTGTTTCGTGGGCTTGAGGTGCCAGGGGCTGCAGGCTCATAGGCAGCACGCCTGACCAGCAGGGCCAGTCGGCGTCGGCATCCTTGTCGCGTGGGCCCCAGGCACGGATCTTGGCGGCTGCCTCGGTCAAGGGCAGCGCCAGCACAGTGGTGGCCTGTAACTCATTGGCGTCAGCTGGGCGGGCCTGCTGGGCGCGGCCAGGCACGATCCAGTCCACCAAGGCGTCCAGCACAGCGGGCTTGGCATTGTCATTGACCAGCTCAAACTGTCCATGAATGACCACCGAGCGGTAGTTCATCGAGTGCGAAAACGCTGATTTGGCCAGTACCAGCCCATCCAGCAAGGTCAGGGTGACACAGCAGGGTGCCCCTTGCGCGAGGTCTTTCATCATGCGACTGCCGTTCGAGCCGTGAATGTAGAGTCGGTCGTCCATGCGCCAGCACGCGGTTGGAATGCAGAGCACGTTGCCGTTGCTTTGCCACGCCACGTGGCATACATAGCTGGCGTCAACGATGGCATGGATGGTCTCGGCATCGTAGTGGCCACGCTCCGCTGCACGTTTCAGGGTCGACCTGGGCGATGGGGGCACGGTCTCTGTCATCTTGGAACTCCTTGTTGTTTTGCGGTGGTTTAGCCCTTACGATAAGAAAAACGTGGTTCTTCATAAAGAGCCACAAAATGAAAAAGATAAGGAGCCACGAATGGTGGACTTGCGCTTTTTGTGCGACCAGGCCCATCGCGGCCATGGATCCGATCAGTCGCAACGCAGGACGCTCTACCTTGCCATGCGCGAAGCCATCGCAGACGGACGACTGCCTGCCGGTTCGGTGTTGCCGGCCACCAGGGCCTTGGCGCAAGAGCTGGGGGTGGCACGCAATTCGCTGATTTATGCCTATGAGCAACTGGCTGCGGAAGGGTATGTGCAAGCCACGCGGCAAGGCACGGTGGTGCGTGCCTGGGTGCGGGCGGCAGGCCAGCCCGGGTCAACAGTGGGGGTGAAGCCCGCGCGGTCCGAGCAGTCTGCCCTGCTAGAGCTGACAGGACCCTCTCAGCGGGCCAGCATGTGGCAGCGTCACCGCACGCCGCAAGACGATCTCAAGCCCTTCATGCCCGGAGTACCGGCCATGGATGCCTTGCCGCTCAAAGCCTGGCGCCGGGCCATGGACCGTGCCGCACGCTGCCTGGGCGTGTCGGACTGGGGCTATCGCGAGGCCTGTGGCGAACCCGAGTTGCGTCAGGCCGTTGCCACCTATGTGCGGGCTTCTCGGGGTGTGCGCTGCGATGCCGATCAAGTGGTGGTGACCCAGGGCACGCAAGACAGTCTGAATCTGTGCGCACAACTGCTGGCCGATGTGGGTGACTTGGCCTGGATTGAGCACCCCGGCTATGGCGGGGCTCGCGCGGCCTTGACCCTGGCGGGTCTGCGCCTTCAACCCATCACGGTGGATGCCGAAGGCATGGCAGTGCCCCCCGATTGGTGGCAGACGAGGCCGCCTCGGCTCATTTACCTGACGCCGTCGCACCAGTATCCATTGGGTTCCGTGTTGACCTGGCCGCGGCGCATGGCACTGATTGACGGCGCCAAGCGCTGTGGCGCCTGGATTCTGGAAGACGATTACGACAGCGAGTTTCGCCACGATGGCCCGCCCTTGGCTGCCATGCAGGGCTTGGTCGACGATGCGCCCGTCGTGTATCTGGGTACCTTCAGTAAGTCCTTGTTTCCCGCCCTACGCCTGGGCTATATGGTGTTGCCCAAGGCCCTGATGGCGCGGGTGGCCCCTTCCATCAACGCCTTGGTGCGTGGGGGGCGGCCGCAGAGCCAGTTGGCTTTGGCCGAGTTCATCAACGAAGGGGAATTCACCCGGCATTTGCGACGCATGCGCCGGTTGTACCTGGAGCGGCAACAGGCCTTGCGTGAAGCCTGGGGAGCGCTTTGGCCTTGGCCAGCCGCCTTGCTGGGGGGCGAATGCGGCATGCACCTCACGGTCTCGGCTTCGCCCCTGGATGACCAACGGCTGGCCGAGGAGGCGCTCAGGCAGGGGCTCAGCCCCCGCCCCCTTAGCGCATACAGCACGGGCGGCATTGATGGTTTCGAGGGGCTGGTGATGGGCTATGCCAATGTGCCGGCCGAACACATGGCGTCTCACCTTGCCCATCTGGTCAACATCACGCACCGGTGCCTGAATCGATCAGACCTCAGCCCTCGGCATCCAATGCAAAAGTCGGCCTAGGGCTGTAGCGGGGGCTGACAACCGGATCGTCCATGGAACGCAAGCTGACGCGTTCCCGCGTGCGCAGTTGCTGGTGCTTCAACTGGCGTCGAATGGTCTGCACGGCTCGATGTACCGCACGATTGATCACGGCCTTCAAGTCTGCCCCTCGGTCTGTGATCACCGCAGTACTGTCCTCCAGCTCGATGATGAGTTGGCAGTCTTTGTCCAAGCCTCCACGTGGGCCATTGATGTCTTGCAAGTGCAGGGTGGCACCGCGTGCCTGGTGGCCGAACCGCGCGAACGCCTGCTGGATGCGGGAGCGGATCAGGTCGCGATCCTCGCGCGAGATGAGCAAGCCTTGGGTCTGAATCAACAAACGCATGACAGTCCTTTCTTGACCGTGGTTGACGAGATCAATTTACGGGCTTGAATACTTCGCGTAAATCAGATTTAATTTTGTAAATACTTCGGGAAAGTCGAAATGAATTACAAGCATCTGCTGTATTTCTGGGCGGTTGCCAAACACGGCGGCGTCGTTAAGGCAGCAGAGCATCTGCATGTCACGCCGCAAACCATCAGTGGCCAGATTCAGCTGCTTGAAGAGCATTTCGGGCGCGAGCTGTTTCACAAAAGCGGGCGTGCACTCGAGTTGACCGATGCGGGGCAGTTGGCCTTTAGCTACGCCGAAGACATCTTCACATTGGGGTCAGAGTTGGATCAGGTGGTGCGGCAACCCCGGGGGGCCGCGCGTCCGCTTGAGCTGCGCGTGGGTATTGCCGACGCCGTTCCCAAGATGGTGGCTTGCCATTTGCTCGAGCCTGCTTTGACCGGCGAACAAGCCTTCAAGGTCGTGTGCCGGGAATGGAAGCTCGACAGCTTGTTGGCCGAATTGGCGGTGCATCGCATCGACCTGGTCTTGTCTGACACGCCCTTGCCGTCTGGCTTGAGCGTGCATGCGTTCAGTCACAGGCTGGGCGGCTCGGCCGTCGGTTTTTATGCCGTTCCGGCTTTGGCGAAAACGTTGGCGGGCGAATTTCCTGCGTGTCTGAATGGCGCACCCATGTTGGTTCCAGGGGCTGATTCGGCCATGGGGGGGCGACTGATGCAGTGGTTGTCCAAACACAAGCTGCGTCCGCATGTGGTGGGCGAGTTTGATGACGGGGCCTTGCTCAAGGCGCTCGGCCATCAAGGCCATGGGGTTTTCATGGCGCCCATTGTTTTGCACGATGAGGTTTGCCGCCAATACGAGGCGGTGCGCCTGGGGGTGGCCACCGACCTGATCGAAGAGTTTTATGTGATCAGTGTGGAGCGGCGCATCACGCACCCCGGCGTGGCGGCTATCACGCAGGCCGCCCGGGCGGGCTTGTTTGCCGCCTGGGGTCAGTGAGCGCCCAGTTGGTTCAGAGCGGGGTTCAGTTGGCTTGGTAGCCGAATAGGCGTTTGCGATCCAGGTGCAGCATCACATTGCTGCGAGGAACCGTGGCCACCACTTTGAATTCGGGCTTGGCGGTGTTGCGGAAATGCGGGTCAGGAAAGACCCAGCCGTCGGCCGAGATCAGGCTCTGAACCTGAGGTGCGTTGGCCGACTCGCCGCGGCGCAGCACGATGGCGGTATCGCCATTGGCCAGTTTCACGAAGGAGCCTGGCGGAAAGATGCCCATCTCTTTGATGATGGCGGCGGTGTAAGGATTGTTGGCCCCCCCGCAGACAAATACAACTCGCGCGCTGCGGTGTTCGAGGCCAATGCCGGGCGCGATGCTCGCGGACTGAGCTTGGCAAGGTACACATCAGAGTAGTGAATCATGCAGGCCAGCTGGCTCACCGACGAGCTGTCTTCCGGCAAGGCGCGGCCATCGGGTGTGACGTGGTGTTCTGCTACGGTTCGCAGCCAGTCTTCATTGGTCACCCCTGCCTGTTCCAATATTTCTCGGCCCCGTGTCGGGTGCGAGGCAATGTCGGCCTTTTGCTGAGGTGTCAATGGGGAGGTTTGCTGCGACAGCAGGTTTTGCAGATCGAGCATGGCGATGTTCATGGTCAGCGCCGAACGGACCAGCACCGTGCGTTCATCTGCAGTCCAGCCGAAGCGCTCTGCGACCAAGCTGGCCACAAAGGCGGTTTGCAGCGAATGCGCGACCGCGTAGCTGGTGTGGTCGGCGTAAATCATCTCAAACGTGCCGGCTTCCACGTCTTGCTTCATGGCGCCATGAATGTGGCCCGACATGCGGCCAATGTCGTCCGCAAAATGGGGGTTGTCGGCGTGACCACGCAGCAGTGATCCGACCTGCTTGAGGATGGCGGCCCACAAGGCAAAGGGGTCAGCCTTGGGGCGGGCGGCCTTGGTGGCCCGTTGGTGTGCTTCGAACTCTTCCTGATCAACGTACACGCCGCGGTCCAGCAGCGTATCGATTTGATGCTGCTCCTTGATCAGAAACCCTTTGCTCAGCAGTAGCGCACCTGGTTCGTTTCTCACGTTCCAGGGCAAGGGCTCATTGAGTCGAATTTGGTTGGCGCACAGGCGCAATAACTTCATGGCTGCTTTCCACGCTTGGTCTTCTTCATTTCGGCCAGAGTTGCTGGCGTTAAATGCACAAAATGCGAAACGTTAGACCGTAGCGTGAAAAACTGCTCAAGCCACCTTGACTTCAGCGCGCAGTGAGTGGGGGTAAGCCTGGGTGATGTTGACCGATATGAGCTGTCCGATCAGGCGCTCGGGGTGGGGGCCGGGTGCAAAGTTCACGATCCGGTTGCACTCGGTGCGCCCCATCAGCTCGTTGGGGTCTTTGCGGCTGGGGCCTTCCACCAGAATGGTCTGGGTGGAACCCACCATGGCCTGGCTGAAGCGTTGCACGTTTGACTCCAGATAGGCCTGCAGGGTTTGCAGACGCTTGAGCTTGACTTCGTGCGGCGTGCCATCTTCCAGCGAGGCCGCAGGGGTGCCGGGGCGCGAGCTGTAGATGAAGCTGAACGAGGCGTCGAATTCGAGGTCGGTGGCCAGCTTCATGAGCTTGTCGAAGTCGTCGTCGGTTTCGCCTGGGAAGCCCACGATGAAGTCGGTCGACAGGCTGATGTCGGGGCGCACCGCACGCAGGCGGCGAATCACGCTCTTGTATTCCAGCGCCGTGTAGCCGCGCTTCATCGCCATCAGAATGCGATCAGAGCCGTGCTGCACGGGCAGGTGCACGTGGTTGACCAGCTTGCGGGTCTTGCCGTAGACGTCGATCAGGCGCTGGCTGAACTCGTTGGGGTGGCTGGTGGTGAAGCGGATGCGCTCGATGCCGGGAATCTCGGCCACGTATTCGAGCAGCAAGGCGAAGTCCGCGATTTCGCTGGTGTCGCCCATCTTGCCGCGGTAGCCGTTCACGTTCTGGCCCAGCAGGGTGACTTCCTTCACGCCCTGGTCGGCCAGGTCGGCCACTTCGGTGAGCACGTCGTCAAACGGACGAGATACCTCTTCGCCACGGGTGTAAGGCACCACGCAGTAGCTGCAGTACTTCGAGCAGCCTTCCATGATGGACACGAAGGCTGACGAGCCCTCCTTGCGAGGAGGCGGCAAGTGGTCGAATTTCTCGATTTCAGGGAAGCTGATGTCCACCTGGGGGCGCTTTTGCTGCTGGCGTTTTTCCAGCATGGCCGGCAGACGGTGCAGGGTTTGCGGGCCAAACACCACGTCCACATAAGGCGCGCGTTCGATGATGGCTGCGCCTTCCTGGCTGGCAACGCAACCACCCACGCCAATCATCACGCCCTTTTCTTTCAGGTGCTTGACGCGGCCCAGGTCGGAAAACACCTTTTCCTGCGCCTTCTCGCGAATGGAGCAGGTGTTGAACAGGATGAGGTCGGCTTCTTCGGGGTTGTCGGTGGGCGTGTAGCCCTTGGCTGCATTCATGACGTCAGACATCTTGTCCGAGTCGTATTCGTTCATCTGGCAGCCGTAGGTCTTGATGTAGACCTTCTTGGTGGAGGCATTCATGGGGCAGTTACTTCGTCGAAATCGTCAGGGCTTGGTCCAGGTCTGGCCGGCGGGGTCGAACGACCACTGGGCCGCTTCTTCGCGTGTCTTAGGCCAGAGCTTGCCCGTCTCGTCTTCGCGCAGCAGCCAGATGTCGATGAGCAGGCCGTAGGTGTCGATGGTGTAGATCACCGGGGCCTTGCGACCCGCCATGGCGCCAGACATGACCAGTAGGTTGTCGCCGCCACGAATGCGTGCGCCCGGGGCCAGGCGAGCGGCCAGGCCGTTCAGCACGGCTTCGGGGGGCGTGGTGATTTGCAATTCGCCACGCAAGGCGGTGGCGGGAAACTGCCGTTGCAGTTGGGCTTGTGCCAGCACAGGCACGGCCAGGGCCAGAGCGGCCAGGGCCTTGAGACAGCGGTGCATGGTGTAGATCCAGAGGCTGTGAAGGAAGGGCCGGATTTTAAAGGACTTGTGGGTAAGATGCACCTTGATGGGGGCCAAAAGTAGCCTGCAAAAGTAAGGGAGTGCGTCACATGGGATTGATCGATTTCATCAAGAAACAGTTTGTCGATGTCATTGAGTGGGTGGAGTCCACCGATGGCGTGCTGGCATGGCGGTATCCGTTTGACGACCGTGAAATCCAGAATGGCGCCACCTTGGTCGTGCGTGAGTCGCAAACGGCCTTGTTTGTGAACGAGGGCAAGGTCGCTGATGTGTTTGGGCCGGGTACGCACAAACTGACCACGCAGACCTTGCCCTTGCTGACCAACCTGAAGAACTGGGACAAGCTGTTTGACTCGCCTTTCAAGAGCGATGTGTACTTTTTCAGCACGCGCCAACAGCTGGATCTGCGCTGGGGAACCTCACAGCCCATTACCCTGCGCGACAAGGACTTTGGTGCCGTGCGTTTGCGCGCCTTTGGCAACTATGTCGTGCGCCTGGTCGATCCGCGCAAGTTTCATCTGGAAGTCTCCGGCACGCGGGCAAGCTATACCGTGGCTGACCTGGATGGGCAGTTGCGCGGTGTGCTGTTGCAGCATCTCAGCGATGCCGTGGCTCAAAGCGGTATTCCTTTCCTTGATCTGGCGGCCAATCAGGTGGCCTTTGCCAAGGCCTTGTCTGAGGCTGTGGCGCCGTATTTCGAAGCCTTGGGCGTGGCGCTGGAGGGCATGACCGTTCAGAACGTATCCTTGCCGGAAGAGCTGCAGAAGGTGCTGGACCAGAAGATCGGCATGGGCATGGTGGGCCAGAACATGGGCCAATTCGTGCAGTACCAGGCCGCGCAGGCCTTGCCAACGATTGCTGCTGCCTCGGGGCAGGGCAGTGGCGTGGCAGGTGATGCCGCTGGGCTGGGGGCCGGCTTGGCTTTGGGGCAAGTCATGGCCCAATCGATTCAGCAGGGGCTGCAGGGGGCACAGGCTGCAACCGGTGGTACAGGCGTGCGGCCCGATGAGGTCATGGCCACCATCGAGAAGTTGGCTGATCTGAAGGCCAAGGGCATCCTGACCGACGAGGAGTTTTCAGCCAAAAAGGCCGAACTGCTCAAGAAGTTGGTCTGAATCCCTGACGGATCATGAGCGATCAGATGCGGCAGCGTGCCTGGCGGGCACTCTGCACACGATGTGGCGCGCCGGTTGAGTTTCAATCGGCCGCGTCGCCCATGGCTGTGTGCTCTTACTGTCGCAGCACCCTGGTGCGCGATGGTGAGACCTTGTCGCGCATCGGCGAAAGCGCGGAACTGTTTGATGACCACAGCCCTTTGAGTTTGGGGGTGAGGGGCAAGCTACAGGGTGAGGCGTTCACGCTGGTAGGGCGCATTCAGTTGGCGTATCTGGATGCCGATGGCGAAACCGGGCGCTGGACTGAATGGCACGCCCTGTTTGACAACGGTCGCAGCGGAACCCTGAGTGAAGACAATGGCGCCTACGTGTTCACCTTTCCTTTGAGTGGGGTGGATGAGGCGAGCTTGCCGGATCTGTTGCGCCTGGGGGTGGGCAGCCCGATTTATGTGGCAGGGCGTGATTGGGTCTTGTCCTCGCGTGTCCAGGCGAAAGCCCACGCGGCGATGGGCGAATTGCCCGACTTGCCTAATTTCAAAAGTGCTCAGCCGGTCGTCGAACTGCGCAACCCGCAAGGCGAGATTCTGAGCATCGAGCCCCAACGCAAGCCCATGCGCTTTGACTTGGGCAGGTCGGTATCACTCAATGACTTGCAACTCACTGGTTTAGCGGGCGATGGGCGTTCGAAAGAGGCCTCAATGGCGGCGCGCAGTGTTGAGTGTCCACAATGTGGTACCGATCTGGCGCCATCGCTGGACACGACGCAGACGATTGTGTGTGGCAGTTGTCACTCGGTGGTCGACCTGCGATCTGGCGTAGGAGGCAAGCTCAAGAGCTACAAGCAAAACAACGGCCTGGAGCCCCTGATTCCATTGGGAACCGTGGCCACACTCAAGGTCCTTGGGGAGGTGGGTAACTGGCAGGTGGTTGGGTATCAGGAGCGTTGTGATCAGCCCTCAGATCCCGAGGAAGAAACCACGTTCTGGCGAGAGTACCTGCTGTACAACCAGAAGCGAGGCTTTGTCTTTCTGGTTGATGCCGAAGATGGCTGGAGTGTGGTGCGACCTGTCACTGGGGTGCCCGCCTCCCGTCGAGGGGACATTGAGTGGCAGGGGGTTCGGTACCGCAAGCGCTACACCTACACCGCCAAGACCACGTATGTGCTGGGGGAGTTCTACTGGCCGGTTCGCAAGGAGCAGCGTACCCTCAACATGGACTACGCCGGCGAGGGGGCTCAGGCGCATCGGCGGCTGAACTGCGAGCAGACCGGACAAGAGCTGGTGTGGTCAGCGGGGGAGACGATCACGGCCGCCGAGGTGATGGCGGCGTTTCGCATCGCACCGAAGCAGGCCCGATCGTTTCAACGCGATGCCTCGCTGTCATCTGATTCGACCCAACGCTGGCAGGTCATCATGTGGCTTGTGGTTGCCGCGGTCATTGTCATGGGCGTGGTCAATGGCTGTACCGATGAGTGCCAGGACACAAAAGAGCGGTACGGCGAGTACAGCAACGAATACCGTCAATGTCGCGAGTATTCGCGCTCGCACGGCAGTGGCCATGGTGGTTCCTACGGGGGCTACAGCAGTGGCGGATCCCACAAGTAATCGAATGGAGATATGACTATGGAATGGCTCAAACCGGTTGTCTTTCTGGCCACGATGGCCTATGCCATTGCAGGCGTGATCCTGTTCTGGATCAGCTTCATCATTGTCGACAAGCTCACCCCATACGATCTGTGGGGGGAAATCGTTGAGAAGAAGAACCTCGCGCTGGCTGTAGTGGTGGGCGCGATGTGCTTGGCCATCGGCATGATCGTGGCTGCCGCGGTTCATGGCTGATCCAGCGCTTCCTGATGGCGACGGTGCCCGAGTCAGCCTGGCTGAGTTGGCTCTGCTGGGCTCGGTGTTCGTCGTTGCCGCGTGTGGTCTGGTCTACGAGTTGGCGGCTGGGGCCCTGGCCAGCTATCTGCTGGGGGACTCCATCTTGCAGTTCTCCACGGTCATCGGTACCTACCTCTTTGCCATGGGCATTGGGTCATGGTTGTCGCGTTATGTGGTGCGACAACTGATCGCAGTCTTTCTGCGGGTGGAGTTGCTGGTGGGCATGGTGGGCGGGCTGATGCCGATGGCGCTTTTTATCGCCAACAGCACCTTGCCCATCGGGGCCGTGGCTCCATTTCGAGCCCTGTTGTATGGCTGTGTGCTGCTGATCGGGATCCTGGTTGGCCTGGAAATCCCCCTGGTGATGCGAATTCTGAAGCGGCACTTTGCGCAACGCTACGCACTGAAAGATCTGGTTTCCGAAGTGCTCACCTTTGATTACCTGGGGGCCTTGGCCGTTTCACTGGCCTTTCCACTTTTGCTGGTGCCCCATTTGGGTGTCGTACGAACGGGGGTGCTGTTCGGATTGATGAATGCAGCTGTGGCGTTCTGGTGCCTGTGGCTGTTCAGAACCGAGGTCCGTGCATGGCGCAGTCATGTCGCAGCCAGTGTGTTGGTGATCGTGTTGTTGCTGGGGGCCATGGTGGGGGCCGCGCCGTTGACCAGTTGGGCCGAAGATCGCTTCTATGGCGAAGGGGTGGTGCTGAGGCAAGACACGCCCTACCAGCGCATTGTGGTCACGCAGGGCAGCGGGGGAACCCGGCTGTACCTTAATGGCAATCTGCAGTTCGCTTCGCGTGACGAGTACCGCTATCACGAGGCCTTGGTGCACCCTGCCATGGCGGCCCACGGGGCCCCACGTCGGGTGCTGGTTCTGGGGGGCGGTGATGGCATGGCCGTTCGCGAAATCTTGCGTTACCCATCCGTGCAGTCGGTGACCCTGGTCGAGCTGGATCCGGCCATGACGCAGCTGTTTCGCCGCGACGAACGGCTGGTGTCCTTGAATCAGCGTGCCTTGTTGTCCAACCGAGTCAAGGTCATCAACGCCGACGCCTTCACCTGGCTGTCTGAACACGATGAAGTGTTTGATGTGATCGTGGTCGACTTTCCCGATCCGACCAACCACTCGATCGGCAAGTTGTACACGACCACGTTCTATGCGTTGCTGGACCAGCACCTGGCAGCCAGTGGCTACGCGGTCATACAAACCACTTCGCCCCTGATCGCGCGCAAGAGCTTCTGGACCGTGGTGTCCACCTTGGAGGCAGTCGGTTTGCAGACCACGCCCTACCATGCGCACGTTCCCAGTTTTGGAGAATGGGGCTTTGTGATGGCGCACCATCGTCCTTGGCGTGTCCCTGTGCAACTGCCTGATGGCTTGCGGTTCCTGTCGCTGGATGGGATCGAGCCCTTGTTGAACTTTCCTCCGGACATGGCGCGTGTAAACGCCGAGCCCAATCGGCTCAGCAGTCAGGTTCTGGTGCAGACCTTCGAGGCCGAATGGGGCCGCGTGCATCAGTGAAGTCAGCCAGATTGGCCATGACAGCTGCTACGCCCCTGTCGAGGCGTGATTGCCTCCTGCGATTGGGGGCGGTGCCTTGGTTGGCCGGGCTAGGCACCGGATTGGCGGGCTGTGAAAAGTCCGGCATCAGTGACATGCCGGAAAACCTGGGGGGCGGCTGGGTTGGGGCGCGGCATGACGCGGCGCATGCGTGGCGCGACGGCAAGCTTCCCGAGCACGCTACAGGGGTAGCGCGATCAACTCATACCTTGGTGATTGGGGCTGGAGTGGCAGGCTTGTCGGCCGCTCGGCATTTGATTGATGCCGGTCTGGATGATGTGATCGTGCTGGATCTGGAGGCGCAGCCGGGTGGGAATGCACGGGGCCATGACATCGGGGGCATGCCCTGTCCCCTGGGGGCGCACTATCTGCCTTTGCCGGGGCCCGAGGCCTCCGAGGTAGCCCAATGGTTGGAGGCCATTGGCCTGATTCGCCATGAGCACGGTCGCTGGGTAGGCGATGAGCGATACCTTTGCCACAGCGCGCAAGAGCGCTTGTTCGTGCCGGATGGAGGGTTGTCTGCTTTGGCTCCTCGCGGCTTCTGGGCCAGCGGGCAGTGGCAGGATGGGGTGGTGCCCCAAGTGGGCTTGCAGGCCTCTGACGAGGCAGAGTACCGACGGTTCAGCGAGCGCATCACTCGCATGCAGGTCGACCTGGGCTTTGCCATGCCCACTTGGCGGCGCGCCTGGAGCGCGGGCCTGGAGGCGCTGGATCGCATCAGCTTTGCGCAATGGCTGAACCAGGAAGGTTTCAGCAGCGCACCACTGCTATGGCTGCTCGACTATGCCTGTCGCGATGACTTCGGTGCCGGCCTGGCTCGCGTCTCAGCTTGGGCGGGCATCCATTACTTCGCCAGCCGCCACGGCTTCGAATGGCCAGCCCAGGCCGAGTCACATGACCCGGTGCTGACTTGGCCACAAGGCAATGGCTGGCTGACTCAGAAGCTCGCGCAAGGCCTGGGCGATCGCTGGCAGCCGGAGCAGCTGGCCGTGTCGGTCGAGGAGGGGCGCCACGCAGTCACGGTCCGGGTGTGGGATGGCGGTTTGCGCCAGATGCGTCAGTGGTCAGCCAAACAGGTGGTTCTGGCAGTGCCCTTGTTTGTGGCGCGGCGCCTCCTTCGGCTTGGCCATGCGGCCTTGGATGCGCTGGTGCCTCACATGCAATATGCGCCGTGGCTGGTCAGCAATGTCTTGCTGAAAGAGGGCTTGCGTGATCGCTCTGGCGTGGCGCGGGCGTGGGACAACGTGGCTTTCACTCATGCTGGAAGCGAGCCTGTGCCGGTTCCATCGCTGGGCTATGTCGATGCCCGCCACCAAAGCCTCTCTCAAGTGTCAGGGCCCATGCTGTGGACCCATTATTGGGCCTTGGGCGGGCATAGTGCCAAACAAGGGCAGGCGCTTCGCGAACTGCTGCTTCGGCGTCCTTGGGCTGATTGGGCGCGTTGGGTGTTGATGGATCTGGCACGAGTGCACCCAGACCTGCCAGGTTTGGTCGAGCGTGTCGATTTGATGCGCTACGGGCATGCCATGAGCATCCCGGTCCCGGGTGTCAGAAGTCACCCTGGACTTGCGGCCTTACAAAACCATCAAGGTCGGCTGCTGTTTGCGCATGCCGATTTGTCCGCCTATTCGGTGTTCGAAGAGGCCTTCACCCATGGAGCGCGAGCCGCGGCTCAAGTGTTGGCGTCGGCGGGAATTCGGCGTTCAATCAATTGAACATGAGCGCGCTTGGGGGCAAAGCCCTCAATCAGTTGATCCAGTACATGCTGGGCCTTGCGCTGGTTGTCTTGCAGTAAGTGGCACACGTAAATGTCAATCGTGACGGTGCCGTGTTCCGGCCAGGTGTGTACCGCCAGATGAGATTCCGCCAGCAAGATGACCCCGGTCACGCCGGCCCCCTGGTGTGAAGCATGTGGCTGGAACTGATGGAAACACTGTCCGACCGATGTCAGCCCGGCCTGAGCGATGCTTGCTGCGCAGGTTTGCCGCAAAGCCTCGGCATCGATCATCCAGGGGTGGTCGGCTCGGCACCCGGTCAAATCGGCAGTCAGGTGTGTGCCCAGCAACATGTCAGCGCTCGACCTCGGCATTGAGTTCATTCAAGCGTGCGGGCGTGCCCACATCAGTCCAAGCGCCCGCGTAGATCGTGCCAGCCAGTCGTCGTTGGTCAATGGCGCGTTCCAGATAAGGGCGTAGCGCAGCCTTGTCACCCACCTTCACTCCCTCGACCATGCTGGCGCGATACAGGCCAATGGTTGAATAGGTGTAGGTGGGGGCATCGGGGGGGGCCTTGTCTTTGCGGATGACGCGATCCCCGTTGCTCAAGGCAAAGTCGCCGTTGGGCACATGGGGTGGATTGTTCACCAGCCAGATGCGAGCCCAGTCGCTGCTCTGGGCGAAAGACTGGGCAGCCGCCGCAGAGAAGATGAAGTCCGGGACGAACACATCACCGGCCACCACCCAGAAGGCGTCACCCAGCAGGGGCAGGGCTTTGGCCATGCCGCCAGCCGTTTCCAGCGCCCCGCCGTGGTCGCGCCCCTCCATCGAGTAGTCAATGCGCAAGCCCCAGCGGCTGCCGTCTCCCAGACGCTCGGGGAACTGATCTTCCAAGTGGGCAGTGTTGATCACCACACGGCTTACGCCGTCGCGGGCCAGGGCTTCCAGATGCCATTCGATCAGAGGTTTGCCCCGCACTTCCAGCAGCGGTTTGGGGGTGTGATCGGTCAGCGGGCGCATGCGTTCGCCGCGACCGGCAGCGAGAATCAGGGCGGGCAGTTGAGACATGAAAAAGGGGGGCCATGAAGACCCCCTATTGTCCGTGATCCGCGCAGTCAGAGCCTGCCGTGAGCATTCAGGCGGAAGGCCGCCACGGTCGACACGAGGTTTTCGGCTTGCTGCTTGAGACTTTCTGCCGCAGCGGCACTTTGCTCGACCAGCGCGGCGTTTTGCTGAGTGGCCGAATCCATTCGGCTGACAGCTTGCCCCACCTGCGCCACGCCAGCACTTTGCTCCATGCTGGCTTGGCTGATTTCGCCCACGATGCTGTTGACCTGGCTGATGGCGCGTACCACTTCGTCCATGGTGGCGCCGGCCTGATCCACCTGGCGTGTGCCTTCTTCCACGCGTTCCACGCTGGCGCCGATCAGTTCCTTGATTTCGCGTGCCGCTTCGGCCGAGCGCTGGGCCAGCGAGCGCACCTCTCCCGCCACCACAGCAAAACCGCGGCCTTGTTCGCCTGCGCGTGCCGCCTCTACCGCAGCGTTCAGCGCCAAGATGTTGGTTTGGAACGCAATGCCGTCAATGACACCAATGATGTCGGCAATGCGCTTCGAACTTTCATTGATGCCCTTCATGGTGTCCACCACCTGGGCCACGACTTCGCCACCGCGGCTGGCCACCTCTGAAGCGCCTTGAGCCAACTGGTTGGCCTGGCGGGCGTTGTCGGCGTTTTGGCTCACGGTCACCGCTAACTCGTCCGCTGAACTGGCTGTCTGTTGCAGGTTGCTGGCGGTTTGTTCCGTGCGTTGGCTCAAGTCGGCATTGCCGGCGGCCACTTCAGATGATGCGGTCTGAATGCTGTCTGCCGCATGGCGGACTTGGGCAATCACCTTGATCAGGTTGCCGCGCATGCCTTCCATGTGGTTAAGCAGTTGCGCGATCTCATCCTGACCTTCGGTGCTGACCGATTGGCTCAGGTCACCAGAGGCAATTTTCTTGGTGGTCTCATCGGCCAGGGCAAAACCTGCCTTCATGCGCTTCAGCACATACACCGCCGCAATGCTGGCGGGCACACCCATGCCAATGGCCAGCAGGACAAAGATCAGCATGGCGCGGGTGTGGCGCGTATCGGCTTCCTTCGCGGCCTGGTCAGCGGCGTGTTCCTGATAGTCGTGCAGCGCGTTGATGGCCTGCAGCATGGCTTCGCCTTCGGTGCGGCCAGCCTTCAGATACTTCGCCATGGTCTGGGGATCAAAGGCGCCGCTTTTGACCGATTCCAGTGCGGCATTGGCTTCGCTGACCCAAGCCTTGCGGGTGGCATCAACCTGCGCGGCCAGTTCGGCTTCGCGGCTGTCCAGTGGGCCGTTCTTGATCCCATCCCACAGTGCGTTGGTGTCGGCGCGGCGTTTTGCGTAGGCCTCATAGTGGGAATCAACCGCGTGGTCATGGGCCGAGTGCAGGGGGCCTCGCGGATCGTGCTGAAACAGCAGCAAAATTTCTGTGCGGTTGCGGATGGCGTTTTGCGCCATGCGCCCCAGCTTGTCGGCCTTGTCCATGTGGTTGTCGTGCACGGCGTGCAGACTGTCGGCATTGGCGCTGAGGCCCCACCAGGCAAAACCAGCTAACGCGGTGAACGCAATCCAGAACGACACGATGATCGCGCCGAAGTAGTGAACCAGCTTGATGTTCTTGAGCATGACCTTCTCGCTAGAGCAATCAGAGGGCAGATTGCAGGAGCTTAGGTGGCTCGAGTGCGCTGCAGTGTGTGAAACAACTGGCAGATCAAAGCCCAATTCATCAATCTGGGCTTGATGCACAAAACAAAAAAGGACTTGGCGTGCCAAGTCCTTTTTGAATTTTTGGTGGCGCTTCAGGGATTCGAACCCCGGACCTGCGGATTATGATTCCGTCGCTCTAACCGGCTGAGCTAAAGCGCCAACGAGACTGAAAGTATATACCGAAAATTTCTCGCTTGGCAAGCGCTTGTCAAAAAATTGACGCACCTCTTGAAATGGTGGGGGGTGCCCCTATCTGCGTCAACGCATCAATTCCCTTCACTGGCAAGCACTTAGAACGGATCATGGAAAAGCAAACCCACTCCTTCCAGGCAGAGGTCAAGCAACTGCTGCACCTCGTGACGCACTCGCTGTATTCCAACAAGGAAATCTTCCTGCGCGAGTTGATCTCCAATGCGTCGGATGCGTGTGACAAGCTCCGCTTCGAGGCCTTGGACAACAGCGCCCTGTATGAAGACGCGCCCAATCTCGATGTGCGCATTCTGGTTGACAAAGCGCAGCGCACACTCACCATCCGTGACAACGGCATTGGCATGAGCACGCAGGAGGCCATCGACCACCTGGGCACCATCGCCAAGTCGGGCACCAAAGACTTCATGGGGCGCCTGTCGGGTGACCAGCAAAAAGATGCTCAGCTCATCGGCCAGTTCGGTGTGGGCTTCTACAGCGGCTACATCGTGGCCGACCGCATCACAGTCGAATCGCGTCGTGCGGGCCTGGCGGCTGGCGAGGGCGTGCGCTGGAGCAGCGAAGGCACGGGCGACTTCGAAGTCGAGGCCATCAGCAAGCCCACACGGGGCACCGACATCATCTTGCATCTGCGCGAGGGTGAAGACGAATACCTCACGGCCTGGAAGCTGCGCAGCATCATCGGTAAGTACTCCGATCACATTTCCCTGCCCATCCTCATGCAAAAGGAAGAGTGGGATGCGGAAAAGAGCGAGCAGGTCATCAAAGACGAGTGGGAAACCATCAACAAGGCTGCAGCCCTGTGGAGCCGTTCCAAGAGCGACATCACGCCCGAGCAGTACAACGAGTTCTACAAGCAGATCAGCCACGACGCGCAAGACCCGTTGGCCTATACCCACAATCGCGTCGAAGGCCGTAGCGAATACACGCAACTGCTCTATGTGCCGGCCAAGGCGCCCTACGACCTGTGGAACCGCGACAAGCGCGGCGGGCTGAAGCTCTATGTCAAGCGCGTCTTCATCATGGATGACGCCGAAGCCTTGCTGCCCAGCTATCTGCGCTTCGTGAAGGGTGTGGTCGACAGCGCTGATCTGCCCTTGAACGTGTCGCGCGAGATCTTGCAGGAAAGCCGTGACGTCAAGGCCATTCGCGAAGGCTGTACCAAGCGAGTCCTGTCCATGCTGGAAGACTTGGCCCACAACGAAGACCAGGCCAAGCGTGATCAGTACGCCGCCTTCTGGGATGAATTTGGCGCCGTGCTGAAAGAAGGCATGGGCGAAGACTTTGCCAACCGCGAACGCCTGGCCAAACTCTTGCGCTTTGCCTCCACGCAGCACGACAAGGGTGTCTCGCTGGCAGATTACGTCAGCCGCATGAAAGAAGGGCAAGACGCCATCTACGTCATCACCGCCGATTCATTGGCCGCTGCCAAAAACAGCCCTCAACTCGAGATCTTCAAAAAGAAGGGCATCGAGGTCTTGCTGTTGACCGATCGTGTGGACGAGTGGCTGCTGTCGCACCTATATGAATTCGAAGGCCATTCGCTGCAGAGCGTGGCCAAAGGGGCGGTGGACCTGGGCAAGCTGCAAGACGAGGCCGAAAAGAAAGAGGCCGAGCAAGCTGCCGAGTCGTTCAAGCCCGTTTTGGAGCGACTCACGTCGGTGCTGGAAGCGCGCGCCAAAGAAGTGCGCGTCACCACACGTCTGGTCGACTCGCCTGCCTGTCTGGTGGTTGATGGCAACGACATCAGCGCCCACCTGGCACGCTTGCTCAAACAGGCAGGGCAGGAAGCACCTTCGGCCAAGCCCATTCTGGAAGTGAACCCGGCGCACCCTCTGGTCAAGAAGCTCGACACCACCGAGCGTTTCGATGACCTGGCGCACATTCTGTTCGACCAGGCCGTGCTGGCAGAGGGGGGGCACCTGGAAGACCCGGCCGCCTACGTGCGCCGAGTCAATTCGATTCTGGTGACGGCTTGATGGGCGCGGGGCGAGGTGCTTGCGCCTCGTCCAGTGGAACAGGGGCCGAGTTGGCTGCGCTGACATGGTCGTAGCGGCTGTCGAAGGCGAAGAACGAATCTTGCGTGAAGCCTGATTCGCTCCATTTGCCCTGGCGTTCAGCCCGGCGTTGCTTCAACTTGCTGGCCAGTTGGTGGCCCGCGCTGTTCAGTGCGTCCTGGGTGGAGGGTTTGACCCGTGGCATTTCGGTCGCCAAGCCGCTGGTCTGCCCCAATGCCCAGGTCGCCAGTTTGTCGGTGGATGGCCATTGCCCAGGGTGGCAGCGCACATACCGAATCCGGCAGGCTTCCAGTACGCCTTCTTTCAGGCGCAAATTGCGTTGGGAGGACGATGTTTTGCCGCCGTGTTCCACATCAATGGCCGAGATGACGGTGCCATTGGGTGTGCACACCACAAAAGACACATGCAATGGATGCAGGCGTTCGTACCAGGCGCGTGCGTCGCGCTCGTCTGCCGAATGACAAAAGCGCAGCAGCCCTGCCTTGGCCAAAATCACATGCTGAGGCAGAGCCAACATCAGTTCGCGGTACAGCGCACGCTCGTGAACCGTGAAGACCGGGCGAGCATTGAGGTTCCATTGCTCAGGCCATGAGCGTCGTACGGCGTGATCCCGCTTGCCACGCCAATGCCAGCCTGCCAAGCCGCCACCAGCCAGGGCCAAAACTACCAAGCCCCACACAATCGGGTTCACTGCCATCTCATTTCCTCCAGAGATGAGGAAATGTTAACGGACAACTGAGGCTCTCCCCACCTTGGTGCGAGGCGGTGGGGGCTTGCTCAGCCAGCCGACAACATCAGGCGCAGCCAGTCGCTGATGTGCATCACCCGGTGCTTGACCCGGTAAATCACCTCTGCCGCCAGGGATTGCAGGGAGCTGTCCAGATGGGTGCCCACGGTATCCGGGGGCAGTTTCAGCCAAGCCTCGGCATCCATGCCATCCTTTTCCACGGTGGCGCCGCATGTGGCGGCGATGCGCAACATGGGGGCGTTTTCCGACAGGGCGTGAATCATCAGGTGGCTGGCATGCCGATTGCGTGCATGGGTGATGGCATGCTGAAACAACCGCAACCCCATCCCCTTGCCGCGTGCTTCGGGCAAAACGGAAACGCCGAACTCCATGGCGTGGCCGTGTTGCGACGCCACGCCGGGCATGGCCGCCAAGTGAGCCAGCGCGATCAGTTGGAGCTTGCGGTTGAAAATGCCGAACACCTCGTCACGCTTGAAATCGATCGAGGCCACGTACTTGCTCAACTGTTCTTTTTGGATGTGGCTGCCAAAACGCAGGTAGCGGTCATGTTCATCCAACTGAAGGAGGTGATCCAGAATGCGGTGGCGGTGGCGCGCGTGGAGGTCGCGAATGGGTACCCATCCCGTCGGGGCATTGGGGTTGGCCTCGTGGCTTTCGACGGTGCTTGCATCGGCTTGCAAGCCAAATTTGTCCAGGTTCTTTCGGTCTTCAACGGCAGTCATGGAGCTGACCCCCCTTTCCAGGATGATGCGCCGAATGAAGGCTGTGGCGCAGTTACCTAGGGTTATTGCTAGTATGCAGTGAACTTCGGCGTTCGGCAAGGGCGCTTGAGGGGGGTGCCTTGACCTAGGCCAAATCCGAAGAATCTATTTTGCACCCTTGCGTGTTGGCTTGAAAGTCGGATACACTGCCGGATTCCCGTTCTGATTGCCGGGAAAGGTGCGTTTGCTCGTCAGGGCGGGCGCTGACCATAAGTTGCTCGCGAGGCCACCAAATTTTTCAAAGAAGTGGCGCCAAGGGTAGCGGTCAATCTGTTTTTTAACTAGGAAATCTCATGAAGACCTTCAGCGCCAAGCCGGCCGAAGTGAAGCACGAGTGGTTTGTGATCGACGCCACCGACAAGGTGCTCGGACGAGTAGCCAGCGAAGTTGCTCTCCGTTTGCGTGGTAAGCACAAGGCCATTTACACGCCTCACGTGGATACCGGCGATTTCATCGTCATCGTCAACGCTGACAAGATCCGCGTCACTGGCACCAAGGCCAACGACAAGGTGTACTACCGTCACTCTGGCTTCCCTGGCGGCATCTACGCCACGAAGTTCAAGGACATGCAAGCCAAGCACCCTGGCCGCGCCATCGAAAAGGCCGTCAAGGGCATGCTGCCCAAGGGTCCCCTGGGCTACGCCATGATCAAGAAGCT
>ERZ724505.264-NODE-264-length-36847-cov-6.632855_pt1 | contig 36847 bp, 49 predicted proteins | sample MGYA00376038_ERZ724505 | MGnify/ENA primary metagenome ERZ724505 (study PRJEB28724, sample SAMN07190884) | wastewater metagenome | isolation source: effluent of sewage treatment plant in Hong Hong | place: Hong Kong | collected 2016-03-17 ...
TGGTTAAAAATACTGGCACAGAGTTTAACCACAAGTGGCATGATTACATTATGGCGTTGCAATACTTGATTGATAGCGGTCAAGTTGAGGAGCAAGTTGTTAGCGTTCCAAAGACAAAAAAGCGCCCATATCACAAATTCGTTTTTCTTTGTATTCAGGACAACCCTAATGAGGAGTGGAATAGCCGCGAGGTCAATAAATGGATTGCGAATTGGGAGAAAAATAGCGTAAAATAAAGGTGCATATTCAATTAACAAGAAAGATTTTTAATTATGGCTTACGAGTTAAAAGCAACTTCTCTTGATGAACTACCATCTAGTGATGCTGCTGATTTTGAAATTAAACAATACAGTGTAGATAGTGCTGGCGCTCAAACGCTAGTAGGTACTGTACTTAAAGTAGATCAGGACACCGGTGCGTTGAACGCCTACCGTCCTGTGGCTGCAATTACTGAGGAAACCGAAGCTGTAACGGCTGATGAATCTGGCAAAGTATTTGTACAGACACGAAGTTCTACGACTGTTACTTTTTCACTTCCTGCTGCACAAGCCGGTCTTGAATACACCTTTGTTTGTGGTAACGCCAGTTCAGAAATTCTAATCACTCCTGCAACTGGTGATGCGATTGTTACCAAAACTCATGCTGCTAACGATGGTGCAGCACTTGCTCCTGCTGCTGGTACAGGTATTAAGAACACCGCCGCAACAAATGTTGCCGGTGACTTTATCCGTCTAACCTGTTTGGATGGTACTACTTGGTACGGTACAGGCATGGCTGGAATTTGGGCTAGTCAATAGTAGTTTCTAAGTGGCACTTTGTGCTAAAATAAGACTGGAAATGCCCATAAAGCAAATCCCATCGTCTTCTGTGCTGAAACCCCACTGTAAAAGGTGGGGTTTTCTATTGTTTTTATGCTATTATTTTTATATGGCACAACTTAGAATAAATCGCGGTACAACATACACAATCGGCATAGTTTATAAAAAAAATGGTGAACCAGAAACACTTGTTGGTGCGACTGTTCGTTTCACTGTCAAAACCGTTGAGTGGGATGATGATATGACTGATACGAGTGCTGTAGTACAAAAAAATATTACTGATGGTAACTCTAGTGGTGAAGCTACCATAACTATTGATCCTACTGATACTGATACTCTTGATCCAGGCAAATATTATTATGATATTAAGGTAGAAGAAGCCGGTGGCGAAATCTATAAGATTGACGAAGGCACAATAAAACTGGACGGCAGCCCAACGAACAGAGGTGTTTGATGGACAATAATGTAACTATTACTGCAAACGTAATAGAAGGTTCTAGTACTTCTCCCGATGTTACTTCTGGTGCAACTGTACAAACAAATGTTACTCAAGGTACTCCGGTTACTGGTAGTGTAGTTACTGGTGCGAGAGGTCCTCAAGGTGAAACTGGTGCTACCGGTCCTCAAGGTCCTCAAGGTGAAACTGGTCCTCAAGGTGAGCAAGGAATACAGGGTGAGCAGGGTATTCAAGGTATACAAGGTATTCAGGGTGAGCAGGGTGAAACTGGACCGCAAGGAATACAGGGTGCGACTGGTGCGACTGGTGCAACGGGTCCAACTGGAGCCACCGGACCGCAAGGACCACAGGGAGATCCAGGTGTAATTCAATCAATTGTTGCTGGTTCTGGAATATCTGTTGATGACACTGATCCGGCAAATCCTGTTCTTAGTACATCTGGTGCTGTTACGGATGTAAATGGTCAAACTGGTTCAGTTACGCTTGACCAAGATGATGTTGGTGATGGTACGACCTATAAACAATATTCCGCTACTGAAAAGACTAAATTATCTGGTATTGAAACTGCCGCAGATGTAACAGATGCAACCAATGTTGCTGCTGCTGGTGCAGTTATGACCACAGGCAATCAAACCGTAGCTGGCAATAAGACTCTAACAGGCAGTCAGATATTTGGAGCTGTCGGTACTAATACAGATTTGAAAAAGTTTGGCAACACTGTTGGAGATGAGTTTTATGTAGGCACAAATGCTGCTATGAGAATACAGCGTTCGGCTGGTTCTTCTGAAGCTTTTGGCACTCAGATTAATGGTGATGCGGCGAGAAGAATACTAATAAACTCAAGTGGCGCTGTTTCTTTCGGTGATGGTACGGCTGCCCAGGACACAAACTTATATCGCAGCGCAGCGGACACTTTGAAAACTGATGATAACTTTATTATTGGTACTCCTGGTACAGTTTCGGGTTCTGCTGTAACAATTAATGGTACTCAAACACTCACTAACAAAACTCTCACTAGCCCAGTCATCAACACACCAACTGGCATCGTAAAGGGTAATGTCGGACTCGGCAATGTTGATAATACTTCAGATGCTACAAAAAATGCCGCTTCTGTAACCCTCACTAATAAGACAATATCCGGTTCAAACAATACTATCACCAATGTCGCACAATCATCTGTCACAAGCCTTATCTCTGATCTAGCTGCTAAAAAAACTGATTCAATGTCTACCAATAAATTGCTTGGTAGAGGCACAGCCGGAACAGGTGCAATTGAAGAAATAACACTAGGCACGAACCTTTCATTAACTGGCAATACACTGAACGCTACTGGTGGTGGTGGTGGTGGAAGCGGAGACGTTGTCGGTCCATCAAGTGCCGTTGATGGCGAGATTGTATTGTTTGATTCTACCACCGGTAAATTGATCAAACGCGCATCTACAACTGGCCTCCTTAAAGCGACTTCCGGCGTTCTTGCAGCTGCTACAGCTGGGACAGACTATCTTACTGGATCAAGTTCTAATGCGCTCACCAATAAGACTTTTGATGCAAATGGCACAGGCAATGCAATATCTAACCTAGAAACTGCTGATTTTGCCGCAAATGTGATTGATACAAGTGCTATCATGGCAGCCGATTCAAACACAAGGCTTGCAACGCAAAAAGCAGTTAAAGCTACTACTGCAATCATTCAACCAACATCTGGCGATTATTACTCAATGGGTGGTCAAAGTTCAGCAACGTCACCAGGGCTTACGACAGCCGGAAAGATCATATTCCATCCGTTATATTTACAGACTGGTACGCTAGATCGAATTGCAGTTTCATCAAGCGTTGCAGCTGTTTCAACATGGCGATTAGGCTTATACAAAGCTGATCCCACAACTGGCTTGGTCGATGGCATGGTTCCGTTCCTGGATGCTGGCACCGTTGATATGAACAATACAGCTGGTGTCCAAGCGATCACGATTAGCCAGGCCATTACGGAGCCGGGCCTTTATTGGGCGGCCGTATTGGTTGATGCCTATACCGCCCAACCAACAACGCATTGTGTAGTCTATAGCTCAAACAGTGGTGGTGGCATCACAGGTTTGCCACAGGATATGTCGAGCCTTGGTCGATATAGGGTTGGTCGAGTTTACGGCTCAACAGTATCAACAGGTTCATTACCAACAGCTCCAACTAGTTCGATGAGCTGGGCTGGAGTAGCACCAAGAGTAGCAGTGAGGTACACATAATGTTAGTAACAGAATATGGGTTAGGTGGCTATGATCCAACAAAACCAAATAACAACATAGTTGATGAGTTTGAACTACCTGAGCCAGAGGTAACAGATGATCGTCAAGCCGCTATGGATGTCGTGATCGCAGCCAAAGATTCAGACATTCCTGAAGTGGCAGCGTTAGCACAAGCAGTTGAAACATTACTAGCGAATTAGCGATATAACTCTTGTGTTTTGTGCTAAAATAAACTTATGACAACTAATACACTTGATAAGGAATAAATTATGCCGATGGTACCACAAATGGGTGAGCCTGGTGTTTTCTGGCGAGGCGCCGATGGTAAAGTATATGTAAGGGGTAGTGCTGGCACAAATAGTGCTGGTAACTGGGATAGCAACACCTCAAAATATTGGGGTGATCGTATGTATCAAGAGATACCAGATCCTGTTAATAATCAACAATCAGGCCCAACTGGCTCTAGTTCCGCCCCTACTGGTGGTGGTGGAGGTGCCGCGGCCCCAGTCCTTAACCGAGTTGGTATTGATAACACTCAGCGTACAATTGACCAAATCCCAGGCTTGCTTGAAGCGGCTTTAGCTGCTGAACGCCAGCGTTATAACAACACTGTTGGTGAGTTTAATTCTCAAGAAGCTGGACAACGCGATACTTACGGAAAATCTACTGTTACTAATCAGCAAAACTATGATGCTAATTTCATGGACTCAATCCGAGCTGGCATCAAAGGTCTTGGTGGTCTTATGACCTTGCTTCGTGGTACTGGTGCAGCCGGTGGCACAGCCGAAGACATGGCACGTGATACGGTTGGCGGTGTAACTGCTAACGATATCCGTACTGGTGCTGATACTCAAAAAGAAAATCAGACTGCACTCGATAGCTCATTAAGCTCATTTTTGACTGAATTACAGCGAAAACGCCGAGCAAATGATGATGTTCTTGTAAATAACGAACGTGCAGTTCGCCGCGATACCAACACTCAGTTGCAAGATCTGTTTGGGAAAATGGCTGGATATTATGGTGAAGCCGGTATGGAACCGCAGAGAAATGATTGGATGAACCGAGCCGGTGCGCTTACTCCTGAGATTGCTGCAAATAGCCGAACACAAGTTAGTGCTTATGACACTACACCAGTTTCAGTAAAAGCTCCTGAATTGACCGCTTTTGCTGGACCAACACAACCTAACGTCTTAGCTGGTGAATCAGACGGACGAGTAGGTTCTGGAATATTCACAATTAGCGATCAACGCCGCCGCCGAGAACAAGCTCCTGTAGGAGTTTAAGGATGGCATCTTGGTTTACAAGAGCGCTTGACAAAGTAACCCCCTGGAATAGAGGGGGTGAACTTCAACGCCGCCAAGAACGCAAGAAGCGTGAAGAAGAACAGGCTCAACAGACTGCCGCACCTCAACAGTCCGGTGGTCTTCGTGTTACTAATGCTCAACCAACTCAAAGAGTAGTTGTAGACACACCAAAGCCTAGACAGCCTGAAAATATTTTTGAATCTCTTAATAAAAGTTTGACTTTCAATCAGCCAAATAATGCGCTTGATATTATTAAAAGTGAAGCCACTAAGCCTGTTGAAAGACCAACTCCAGGCACAGTAATCCAGCCCAGAGTAAAAGTTGATGTTGCTCCTACGCAACGGCTTAAATTACCTGATGGTCGTTATGCTGATGAAATACCTGATACCCCTGAACAGATACTTAATAAAGAACTTGATCGTGGTAGAAGCTTTGAAGACATAGCTAGAGACAACCGGTTTGATGTTAATGCGGTACGTGAGTACGCAAATATTACGCGTCCAAATTACGGTATTAAGAAGATGGAAAAGCCAAAACAGAGTATTGGTAATCGTTTTCGTGATATTTTTGATACAAACACTGAATCTGATAAATACCGTAGGCAACAGGGCAATATTACCAAAGGTGAAGATAAAGCTATTATTCAAGAAAAGTCTGGTAATATTATCAGCAAAACACCTATTGTTGGTCATGTTGTCAAAGGTCTTAATACACTTGGCGCACAGATACCACAAGTAGGTATTACTCTTACAAATACCGCACAAATTAAAGTTCGTTCTGATGCTGAAAAGCAACTACAAGAAGCCAAAAAAAGAGGTGATTTTGCAGAAGTCAGAAGGCTTGAAGCTGGAATTGCTGAATTAGATAAAAGGATAGAACAGAGTAACCGCGAACAAGATGCTGCTGCTAGTATGTTTGAAGAAAACAAAGGTGGATTGTTCAATGCCGGTACACTTTATGGTGAAGAAGAATCAAAACGTGGTAGTGCTGAAGATGCTTTAAAGAAGATCGCATTACCTACAGCCGTAGCTATGCTTGATTTATATACTCTTGGTAAGGGTAGTACTGTTTCAGAAGCCATCCAACAGGGTGGTAAGAGCGTTATTCGTACTCAAGCGCCAAACATCGCTAAAATGGCTGCTGGTAACTACGCTAGTGGTGATTTAGCGGCACGTTCTGAAGGTGCAACAGGCTTTGATCCGGTTATTGCCGGTAGTACAAATGCAGTCTTGGGTACAGCACCAGATATTCTATTGCCTATGGCTGGTAGAGGTTTTAGGGATCGTCTTATTCCTAAATTCATGCGGCGTGGTAAAGTTGATGTTAAAGATGTAGTTGAAGAACTTGATGATGCTGGCATTTCAGCTAGTGCTGAAGCTGCTAATCAAGCTATGCGACCACGAACAATACCTGTAAAAGCAGTAGAAAATATACCGGTTAATGCCATTGAGGGCTTACCAGAACCAATTAGAGTACGTAATCTCAATGAACCGGCGCCACTTATTCGTGAGTTTCCTGGTGATGCTTCAGTTGCTACTCCAGATGCGCTTATTAAAAAAGAAGCTGAAGATATACGCAGTCAAGCTATGGCTGATGCTGCATTTGACCAAGCTAAAACTGCCCCAAAGCCTAATCCAGCTATTGAAGGTATTGCACCGCGCAGTCCAGAAGTACCATACAGATTAGATGAAAAAGCTGTTGTATCTGCTCAAGATAAGATGATTGATGAATATGCAGACTGGTTGCGTGAAGTTGGTGAAGGTAACGGCACACAGCTTATACCGGATGGTCAGGGCGGTTATTACCGTACTTCAAACAATATTCGCTTTGGTGATATGAAGGGTAAGCGTATGTCTAAAGCTGCTTGGCGTGATGAAGCTGAACGACAATTACGTTCTGGTGCTGCTGATCCAAGTTTGCAGAAAGCATTTGATGACGCTGCTAATCCTGAAGTCCAGTCAATGCTATCAAAAGGTGAACAACCAGAAGCGCCGGTTGGTACTCCAATTAAGGTTAAAGAAGCCACTGGTATACCTGTTCGTGATGAAGTTAATGTACCTACTAATTTGCCAGAAACGCCTGGTACGGTTCGTGTTACTGAAGCAAATGCACCTAATAATGTGAAAAGTGCGGCTGTTGCTGCTCAAACGCCAGCACCTATATTGCCTAAAGAAGTTCAAGAAATTCTTGATAATCCTAAGAAATTCAATAAGCGACAAGTTGCTGCTGCACGAAATCAGCGCAAATTGGCACGACAGATGGCTAAAACTCAAGAAGATACAAATGCTGCTATCCAGCGTATTGAAGCTGCAAAATCACCTACTACACCTCAAGGAGAAGGGTTTGCTGCAACCGGTGAGTTTGGACGCGGTAGGCGTGGTAATGCGTATCAAAAAGCTAGTGGTGAAGCTGAAGCTGCACTTGGACGCGCTGAAATGGCTGATCGCTCAGTGGATGACTTATTAGAAGAAGTGGCTACAAAAGAATCATTTACTCCTGGTGACAGGCGTAGAATTACGGCTGCTATGGAAAACATAGCCAAAGCTGATCCTAACAACGCTGAAGTCCGGATGGTACTCAAGAAACTACAGACTAAAAGCCGTACTGAACTTGGTCAAGCATTAGCGATGATACCGAAGGTTATACGCCGTTCTGCTAGTGCTGATACACTTGTGAACCGATGGGAAAGCAAAATTGCTAGAGCGCTTGATAACCCTGCAAAAATGTCAGACGATGCGTTGGCTGAAGTTATGCGCGCAAATGATAACTTCACTCTTGCTAGAGATACCGCAGCACGACTTGAAGAACAGTTTAAACGAACTGGTAGTGAAGCCGATTTTAAAGCTTGGGAAGAAGCTCATAACGCCGCAAGAAAAGCTGATATAGATGCTAAATTTACCGAAGTTTCAGTCGCAAAACGTGTACTGAAAGGTGAAAAGGGCGCTCATGTTAATAAAGTACTTGATGATCTGAAAAAAGAATCAGACGTTAATACGATGGATCTTGTCACCGCAAATATGCTATCTGGTACTGCCACCGGCTTTAGAAACACCTTTGGTACTGAACTAGCTGGTGTTGAGAACCGATTGTTTGCAAATACTCGTGCGAAAGTAACTAAAGCTTTATTTGGTGAAAATGTTGGTGGCTACAACCGTCAGGGTGCACGTATGGGGCGTAAAGTTGGTATTGTCAAACTTGGTCGTGATGCAGCACGAAGGGCTGAAATTGGTGGTAAGAACCCTCTTGAGTGGGCTAAAAACTGGTCTACTACTATTAACTCTGGTGGTGAATCAAGTTTGCAATCACAGGTATATTCACGACTTGGCAAGTATTATCAGAACGAATTTAAAGCTCAAGGGCTTACCGGTAAAGAGCTTGATATGCGTATGCGTCATGCGATGATAACTGATCCGGATGCTATGGGTGAAATTTACTTAGACTCAGCTATGAAGTCATCTGGTCTTACTGGTTTGTTTGAAAAAGGTCAGACAATTGAAAAGGCTGTTACTGATTACGTTGGACGCAATACCGACAGTAAAGCACTTCAAGGTGCATCCAAGCTGTTTATGCGTATGGCTGTTGGGTTCCCTACGGCTACTGGTAACTTTATGTATCAATCAGCGAAACGGCTTACTATGGGGCTGCCTTCTTATATGGAGACAGGTGTAAAGCTAGCTAAAGGTGATAAATTTGGTGCAGCACAAGCATTTGATAGGGCATTAAAAGAGTCAGGTTCGGGTGTTGCAGTACTTGGTTTAGGCGCGGCACTTGGCAAAGCCGGTATGATTTCTGGTCCGTATCCTAGTGATCCTGAAGAACGTGCAAGGTGGGAGCGCGAAGGTATATCTGAAAACTCTATAAAGATAGGTGGTGCTTGGTATCCTATTCCACAAGGTGCTGGTATGCTTGGTTTACCTCTTATGACTGGTGCAGCAATTGGTCGTGAAGGTGATAGTGATGAAAGCCTAAAAGAGCTGTACTCACCTAAAAGTTTGGCTAAATTACTACCTACAGATCAGATACAAGGGTTCTTAAACATGGCTTCAGGCGATGGAGCGCCACAAGACTTTAAGAACTTTGTGGCTAGTAGTGTTCGTGCTGGTACACCGGTTGGTGCATTACTTAACCAGATCGCTAAATCTACCGATGATACAAAAAATGATACGACTACTAAAAGTTTGGGTGCTAACATCATGGATCAGATATACAGTGGCATACCTGGCGTAAATAATGCTATGAATATTCCAGATAAACTTGATGATGCTGGCAATCCTATTCAAAATCCTAACCCTGCTCAGATAGCGTTTGGTGCTACATCAGCCACGCAACCAGGCGGTGAAGCACGTTCACAGCAAATTATGGGTGATATTAATGCTAAATTACAGGGCATTGGTCAGTATGGCATCTTTGAAGATCCAGTTATGGAAAGTGTTTTGGATGACGAAACTAAGTTGCTTTATAACCAAGCTAAACAGGGTAAAGAGTTAGATCAGAGTGATGTTAAGAAGCTGGAAGAAGCTTTGGTTAAGGGTGTTAGTTCTGAGGGTACTGATACTGCTTATCTTGAGCGTGGTGAATACGATACCAACCTTGCAGTACTCAAGCTGAAGCGCGATATGATGCAAGCTGATAAAACCACTAAGCCATCATCACTTAAAGATATTGAAACAGCTATAAAGCGCGGTGAAGTCTACAAAGAAGCACAAGTACCTTACGATATGATCTCAGAGTACAAGAGTGTTGGTGTTGAAGACTGGCGTAAGATGGGTATTGGTCCAGAAGATGAAGACTATGATCCTGATTTGTATGATCCTGAAATGTATCAGAAGCTTTGGGAACTTGACCAGATGATGACAAAAGCCGGTGTATCATACCGAAAAGGCGCTTTGGATAAAAACAAGTACTTCTTGAAAGAGAAAAAGGCTGGTAGTGGGCGTAATGGTTCTGGATCGCGTAGTTTAGGTTCTGATTTTGGTAGGCTTGATGGCGGTGCGTTTGCTCCAAAGGTTCAAGCGTATGACACAATTGACCAACAATCCGGTTCTGTGCCAATTATTCGTACAGTTAGACCTAATATAGTTCATAAAATAAGCGCAAGCAGGTAAAATAAAACTATGGCAGCTATTGACAACATTAGAAGTTTGGCACAAGACACATACTACACCGTTAATGGTGCAGAAAATGATGATACTGGCGATGATCTAACTACGTTTGAAAATAATTTTATACGTGGCTTTAATTTGTGGCTGGATGAATACGAGACTGAAACATACTGGAACCAGGTACGCGTTGATGACTACGTGCTTACGACTATTGCCGATACAACTACTTATTCATTTGAGTTACCGGACGATTACCGAACACCAGTTATTGATATGGATAAGTACTTAAAGTTTGTGATTGACGGTACAGTTATATCAAAATTCAAAATGGTTGATCCTAACCAAAGAGTAGTTGATGATGAGCTTGATAGACCAGATAGAGCTACTTTTGTAGGGCGTAACATAGTATTATCACGCGCTCCTACGGATGAAGAAGTGGGTGCAGAGATTATATTGGATGTCGTACAATATTTCCCAAAGCTTACACGTACTGATGATTCAGCACTTGAACTGATTTACAGTAAGAACCTAGCAGTATTAGGCGTAGCCAAGAACAATACTCTAGCCGATGTTACCAAAGTTAGCCTTAGTCCTTCGTTTGCTCAGAAGTATAACAATGAGCTTAATAAAGCAGTTACTATTAATAACTCTACTAATGAAGTTGATATGATGCGAAGGGATGACTTTAGTAGCATTGGCGGTATTTGGTAATGGCAGTCTCAGATCCAGTAAAAGTAAAAGGCGCACAGATCGTAACACCGCTTCAGGTGGTGTCTTTTGCTAGTGGACTTGATGAACGTGGTCCTTACAATATTCCACCAGATGCTTTTAGCTACGCTCGTAATGGACGCGTAAATTCAGCTAATAACTTCACCAAGCGGTTAAGTAAAAAGAAGTGGCTACCGGACGCTGTAGGGTTTAACTCCGAAGTATCAACCGTTTATTACAACGGTCAAATTTATTATTTTATAGCTGATGACAGTGAGGTTAGGTACTGCCAACCAAACGATACCGCATGGACGGCTTGCGGTGGTAGTAACACTATTACCACTGATCCAGACGTTATTACTACTTTCTTACGAGTAAATGATGTTTTGCTTTGTATGAACGGCGTTGATGAGTTGCGCTATGTTGATCTAGCTACTCTTGATGTAACAGTCTTTACGCACGTAGATGATCCAGTAAGTAACATTACTTGTGCTGCAACCGGTATAACTGGTTCTGGACCGTTCAACGTTTACTACGCATTTACTTATAACTCTGATGGTGGTGGTGAAACAGCTATTGGTCCAATTAAGACACAGGCTGTGTCAAAAAGTCGTTCAACATGGGCTTCTGATGGTACTGAATATCTTACGCTTACTTTTAACGATACGCCACCATCCGGCGCTACAAGCCGTAACTTGTATGCTGCAATAGCGTTACAGGGTACTACGCCGGTTGCAAGCGACCTGGCTATGCTCAAATCAAATATACCGATTGCTGATGCTAGTTTTGTTGATAACGGTTCAATACCATTTGATATTTCATTTAATACCGCACCTGATACAAACTCAACCGCCGGTATTAAAGCACTAGCCGGTACGATGGCTGGTAGCATACCAGTTCTTTATGGTGATCCAGATAATCCTTATGACTTATATTTTGGTGCTTTAACTGATACTGGTGTATCTTTTGGAGCTAATAATGGCGCACAACGGTTGCCACTACTCAAGGGTACAAACTACTACCCTACCTCTGTTATTGGCTTCCGAAACAACCAAAACATACCTAATTTGTTGGCGTTGTTTAGCGGTACAGAAGGTGTTTCTAAGCAACAGATTATTAGTCAGAAGACAATTACCTACGGTAACACTACTCTTACTTATTGGGGTGCTGATGAGCTTAACGCCGGTGCATCTGCGGTATACGCTAAATATGGAGTTGTAAACTATCTAGGTAAACTGTTGTTCCCATCATCTGAAGGTATTACTGCTATTCAAACTGAGCAGGATCTTCAAAACGTTCTATCACCTTCTATTGTGAGTGAACCCATAGGACAAACTTATAGCACCATTAGAAATGCTGATTTTAATAAAATTGTAGGTGCTTCTTGGAATAATCTTGTTACTTTTGCTGTACCTTCACGTGGCTTTAACTACAACAACCAAGTGCTTGTCTATGATTTGACAAACAAAAATAAGCCGAAGTGGTATATTTGGGATCTTGAAGTAGAGTGGATTGGTTCTATTTCACCACCAAACGCTGATAGCTTCTTGTATATTAGGCAAGATAATAAGTTTTTCAAACTTGTTGAATCTTATGTTGCTGAAGATGAAGAATCTGATGGTACTTCTACACCTTATCCGGTTGTTCTTGAAGGACCTTTGCAAGCTACAAACGCTGCTAAAAACAGCTTCTTTGCTGCAACGCAAGCAGTCGTATACCTAGCTAATTTTATTGGTACGGTTACTATAGAAGTATCTTACTATGACCAAAAGGGCAAGCTTAAAACTAAGCAGAAAACGTTTACTAATGGCGCTCATAGTCGTAACTTGCTTGCAGGATGGGGCAATCCACGCTTGTTGTGGTCTTCTTGGAATAACCGTATGATTAACTGGTCTACACCTATACCGACTTCTGGTGAACAGAATAGTACCCAAAAGATCAATAAGCGATGCAGGATCAGATTACCTAATCGTGTAGTAAACGAAGGTAAGTTTAAAGTTTACAGTGATTTGGAAAACAGCTCATTTGATGTTGTTAATGCAGTAATTGAGGGTGTAAATATAGGAGTAATAGGCGATATAGTCTAAAATAATACTTATGGCATACCAAGAAAAAATAACTCGTCAAAAAGTTACTCCAGATCAAAAGGTGTTTAATTACCTTCAAGAGTGGCAAAGGGGTAAAGAGTATGTTGATAACGCAATACGCGACTTTAAGCGGCTTGATACGATAGCAAATGCTCAATATGATGGTGCAACTGGCAAAAATCCTAACATCGGTGATACTACAGTTGCCGGTATTATTCGTCAAATTATGCGTACAGCCGTTAAAAAGATACCCCATGTTTCAGTTGGTATTAACGGTTCTGAAAGCACAAGTGAAGCTATCACGTGTCGTTTCTTAGTCAATGACCGTATATTGAACCCTAATACCTTTGGTAAAGGGTTTGTTAATACACTTCAGTTGGGTGGTCGTGGTTCACTGTCACGTGGCTTTAATGTGTTTCAAGTAAGCGCAACCAAAATGTATGGTGAGTTTGGTATTGTACCGAAGCTTATACATTTTAACGATTTTGCCATTGAACCAGGCGTTCAAGAAGGCAGTTGGAGTCCTTACTTTTATATTCGTACTAAGATGACTCCTGGTAAGCTTCAGAATATTTATAATCGCGAAAGTAAAAAAGGTGCGGCTAGTACTTGGAATATCCAGGCATTGAAAGCACTTATCGCAGCCGGTCCGGATAGTTCAGGTGCGGCTGATTATGCTGAGTATGTTACTCCTATGGAGCAATCCAAGATTGAAGCTAACGCTGAAACCTTTGATATTATTACTCGTTACTCAATCAATAAAGAAGATGATATTTGCACCTTCAGTCCTGGTATCAATCAAATATTGCGTGAAGTGCCTAACCGTTCTAAGTTTGGCTACCCACGTACATTATTCTTGGTTATTGATCCGGCTGAATTATCACCATTTGGCGATAGCCGCGTAAGACTTGCTTCACCTAACCAGAACTTCTTGATGGCATTACGCCAAAATGTTGCTACTACTTGGCTTTATAACAGCAAGCCTACGATGGTCAAGACTGGTCTGTTTAGTGGCGCTACAGCGCTGAAAAGCGGCGGTGTGATTACTTCCACTGATCCTAATTCTAAGGTTACGCTATTAACGCTTGACACCTCTACTAGCCAACAATACCCTGTGATTTCTCAAGAGATTACTAAGCAAATTCAAACTATGATGGGTATGAACCCTGGTCAAGCGCTTGGTGCAATTGGTGATGCTAAAACCGGTACAGGCGCACAAGCTCAGAAACAGGGTATTGATGACGCTATCCAGCAAATTACTAACATTATTGAAGAATTTTTACGACAGTATGTTACTTCAGCACTTGATTTGTTCTTATCTGAACAAGAAGGTGAAGGTGTAATTTATGTTGATGATCTTACGCGTGAAGACATTATGCGTATCAAGCCTAATGCGTTTCCAGATGAATTGAACCCTAACGCGCTTGCTGTAAATTGGGAAGAACTTTACGCTTACATCAAGAAAATAGATGTTTCACTTGATACAACTATGAGTAAAGAAGACTGGTCAAATGAAAAACGTGCTGACTTGCAAGACGCTGTTACAGTGGTAAGCCAAACTACTGATCCAAACGATCCACAAGCCGTTGCTAAGAAGAAGCTACTTGAAGATAAACTGCTTGATGAGACTGCACCGGAGCTATCTACCGCACTTAACAATCTACCCGAAACCCCTGTTATGCCTACGCCAGATTTGACACAACAGGTTTAGTCAGGTAAAACTATAAGCACGATATGGCACAGAACGAAGACATACCATATAACGTAAGCGATCACGCTATAGAAGACGCGCCAACTGATACTAGTGAAGCAGAATTATCTGCTGAATCTAAACTAGTTAAAAAGATACGTGCGTATCTTAAAGGCGCGATTAATGAATCTGAGTCTACCGTTGTACTCAATCTACCAACTAATGCTACTCCTGAACAGAAGATAGCCGTATTTGACGAGATAGCAATTCATAAAGGTGTTGCTATGCACTTGCGTAATGTTGAAGAAATTATTAATAATATGGTAAAGGAGTAGCATAATGTCAGACACAGATGACGATTTTACAAAAGCATTAGAAGAAGGACTTTCTCAACAGGAAGAAGCGTTAGAAACGCCACCTGTTGATCCACCTAAAGAGGATGAGCCAAAGGCAGATCCAAAACCAACTGATGAGAAAAAAGAGGAGCCAGCTAAAGAAACTCCGGCTGAAGGAACACCCCCTACACCATCAGATGATAAAAAACCGGAAGAAGCGCCTAAACCGGCTGAAACTCCAGAAACGCCACCAACACCGGCACAGCCGCTAACCAAAGATGACGTAACGGCTATTATTCGTGATTTACAAACAAATGAGCGTACTAGTGGTAAAGAACTTGAAACAACTACTCAAGAAGTACTAGAAGCTTACTACCCTGATGGTTTATCAAATACTCTAATTGATGAAAAGTCAGGTAGAGAACTTCGTACTCCAGCCGATGTTGTAGAAGCGTCCGGTGGTACTATGAGTACCGAAGAAGCTGCTCAATGGCTTATGAACGAACAGTTTAAGTTAGATCAGCAAGTAGCTAATATTAAAAATCAAGCCAAAGAAATTGCTGAAACTACTGTAAACTTCAAACGCGACTCAATGTTGGTGCTACAAAAGTATGAACCGTTATTTAAGTGGCAACCTACACTACAGAAAAAAGCTTTTGATCTTATGATGAAGCAAGTAAAGGTTGATGAAAAGCGTGGTGTTATCTTATCAGCTCCGGATGTTATGGACTTATACGATACCTACCTTGAACCATACCAACAGGCTTATGTGTATGCTAACAACCAATCACCTACAAACCCGACACCTAACCCAAATGAGCCGCCAAAACCAACTGCTGAAGATCGTATGGATATATCTGGTGATGGTGGTCCGGCTCCAGTGGATGATCCAAACGATTTTGCACAACAAGTAACTAAAGAATTAGCTAAAGGAGCTTAAAATGGAAGACAACCGACCAAAAGGAATAGAATTTTTTAACATCAAGAGTGGCGATACTCACTACTGTAGGCTTGAAGCTACCATACAGGCGTATATTAATAGCTCAGATATGGGTATTAATGCTTCACGTGGTCAAGATTTTGGCTGGCGTTTGGCTCCATCTTGGATCAAGCTTGTACGTGAATTTCGTAAAGATGAAAACAAGATGGCTAATCTTGGTGCAAAACTTCGTCTTGAAGAAGATCAATCACCTAGCTTAATTCAGATACTTTATGCTATCTACGGTGGTCAATTACGTGCTGCACGTTTGGCTGCTCAAGAAGATGAGAACCCATTTGAAGAAGAATATCTGCAACAGATTAAAGATGATAAGTCTCCTGCTTCTACTGCAAGTTCAGAGTGGGATAACTTTGATAGGATTGCTGCTCAAGATGAGCCAACTCCAGCACCAGAAAATCCTGGTGAAGCACCAGTAGTACACGAAGCTCCTACGCCTGAAACCGGTGTGAAGCCACAAAAAGAGAAGAAAACTAGTAATAAGTAACAGTCGCTAGATCAGACTGATACGTTTCTTCGTTGTTAAGGGTGAGTATAAACTCACCTTTTTCATTGAAGTAATAATGAATTGCAGCAAATAGATAACGAAGCATATCAGCAATATGGCTCTCTGTTTTGTGATCCGGACCAATATAATCACCGGTGTTAGGGTTAAACTTACGTTTGTAACTGCGTATTCTCCGGCTGATGTTGTTAGTCATACCTTCGTTTATTAGTAGGGCTGGCAAGCCATCTTTAACTCGTCCAATACCGATAGAAACGCCTTCACGCTTCAAGGTTGAAGCATTAGTAATTCCCTTGCTGTGCAGGTAAGCAATACGGCTGGTGTTATCGTTTAAGCTGGCTACCGTACCATCATGCGGTAAGAAGTGCCAACCATAGTTGTACTGTTTACTTTGCAAGAACGGAATAATGGTATTAAGACCGAAGTTATGTGTTTCAAATACCTCAATTAACCGAACTTTATTTTTAATAACTTGGAAAAAGCCAATAACCATAGTATCTGCTTTACCTAGATCCCATACGGTATACACCGGATATGCAGGATTATGCGCCCACTCACCGATAGTACCGTTCTTGTCTTTGGCACTCATAATTGCACCATAATAACTACTCTCTGAAGATTGCCCCCAATCAAGTAGCATTTCTTGTCTAAACTTGAAGTCATTACCATCACGCAATATGTAACCCTGACGGCTTTTCTCTAATTGTGCAGGTGTCATATAGTGGGTTGCATCAATATAGCAAGTGTATTTTGTAGACAATTTACCTTTTTCTGCCATCTCTTTTTTAAAGGCTTCGTGCATACGGCGCATAGTTTCACCGTTTATACCGTCAATCTTTGGTGTACCGGTATAAATACGTCTACCACCGTTAGCTTCAGTAATAGGTGCTACTACGTTTACGGCTTCAATGTTCTGATCCGCAAACTCATCAAACCAGTAGTCTTTGCCGTTTGCACCACGAAGTGCATCATAATTTGTTGCACCAAGACATCTAAACACTGAGCCATTTATCAGTGTTCGGCGCATATCATCTTCAGAGTTACCATTACCGTTCATAGCTAGTAACTCTTTTGGAAGGTGGTCAATGGTTCTAAAACCATCATCTTCAATGTTAGTCCAGAAGTTATCAAAGCCCATCTTAGCAGTAGGGTATACGGCAACAGCCGTTTGCACCTCTCTTACCAGCTCTGGCACGATACCTTCACTATATGTTGTCGTTGTTTTTGCACCTCTACGCGCGATGACTAGTAATAGTTCATCAATCTTGGGGTTACTAAGTGCTTCTACGATTTCTATTTGATAGTCACGTAGTGGTAATCTGTGCGCCGGTATCTGCATAATTCTATTGTACCAGTAATACCACTTGTGCTATATTTAAGTCAACCACAGAAGACAATACACAACTATTTAAATTGAAAGGTTTTTGCTATTATGGCATCCGAATATGGAATTAAAACCAGTTCAATCCTTGACAAGCCCCTAGAAGTTGCTTCTTACGTGGCTCGTCATCTTGACGCTAACGGCGTTGAGTGGACTGGCGCACAAACTGTTCGTCTTTTGAACTATGATATTTCTGGTTCTTCTCTTGGTAGTTATGATGAAACTGCTGTATCACAAACTGTAACTCTTGCTGAAACTGGCAAGCAGGATATGACACTTGCTTATAACAAGTTCAAATTCTTGCGTATTCAGGAAACGTTGGAACAGGACACTCCAATTGCTTCACTTGCAAGTAAGTTCGCTCGTTCATGGGTTTACGAGAAGTTTATCCCTGACTTTGACGCTTACGCACTTGCTAAGATTGTTGCTGCTCGTCCTGCTGCTAACAAAGTTTCTTGGAACTCTAGCTCGGACAGCATTAAGCTCAAGTTCTTCAATACTGTTTCTAAGGTCAAGGAAAACGGTGGTCGTCCTGGCAACATGATTGCTTGGATTCCATTTGCTACTGCTGATAGCTTTAAAGCTTTGGTAACTAGCTTTGACGGTTCTGATCTTGGCTACACAGCCGGTAAGAACGGTGTTCTTGGTCCAGTAGACGGTGTGATGGTTGTAGAAACTGATGGTGACTACTTCCCTGCTGCTTACATTGACGCTGTTGTTGTAGACAAGCGCGCTGTGATCCGCGTAACTCCTAAGATGGATCCTGCTACTGGTAGTGGTATGAAGCTCATCAAGGACGTACCTGGACATGGTGGTTCAGAGTTGCAGCTTCGCGCACGTGGTGACTTGTTCATCTTTGGTCTAAAAGCTAAAGCAATCGCTACACTAGAACGCACAAACTCCTAATATAAACAGTTAAAAAAGCATAAGAGGGGCTATAAAAAGCTCCTCTTTTGTTGTACTATTAATTCATGGCATCAATAGATCAAATTCGTGCAAGTGACGGTAGCGGAAACGCTAGTGTTGCGACTGTACAAAGCACTCGCTCTGGCGGTGCATCAACAATAGTAGTAGACACCGTATTAGGCATTAATGGCACTTTTTACGGTACTATGGGTACTCCCCATACTTTTACCGATCCTGTTACTTCAGAGACTATCACTGTTATATCTGAAGCTACTGCGGTAGATTTTGCTGGTCATGTAGACGGCTCAAATCTTGAAATTGATACAATTGCACCTGGTTATGTAGATAATGGTAGTGCAGTTGGTGATATTGTTATTATTCGTCCGACTACTCAGTGGGGTGATAATGTAGCTGATGTACTAGATGTTGCTCATAGGGATGATGGACAACTAAAGGCTACAGTTATTTATGATGTAAATGATAATGAAACACTAAAGCTAGGATCAACAGCTAGCGCTGTAAACGAAGTTACCTTAACAAATGCTGCAACCGGCAACGGTCCAACTATTTCAGCTACCGGTGGTGATACGAACGTTGATCTTAACTTTGCTCCAAAAGGTACAGGTAAGCTCAAAGGTGTAGTTAATAATCTATATTTGCCGTATAAGTTTAGTGCTTCAACAAGCACAGAAAGTATTACGACAACACCAACAACAGTTATATTTGATACTGAAGATTTTGATACTGGTAGCAACTATAACGCTGGAACTGGTGTCTTTACCGCACCGGTAGCAGGATTTTATGTATTTTCTGTAGTAGGAAGTGCCGCCGGTATATCTAACAGTGGTAACAACTATCTGTTATCTAGGCTATACAAAAACGGTACAACAGCAATTGAGTTTTCACGCTCTACCGCACCAGGCTTTACTGGTTCTACGCAATCAGCAAATGGCACAATGGTTTTGCAACTTGCCGCAAATGACACAATTGAATATCAAGCATGGAACACCTACAACGTTGGCTTTATAGGTGTATTCCAGGGATGGTTGCTATGTGCAACGTAAGATTTATCGCTAAATTATTGAAATAAAAATATTATAATGTTAGGTATTAAGGGATGGAACCAGAAACAGTGAACCCAACTAAAGACGAGATCAAACTACTCATAGATAATTCTCTGCTAGAACAAGAGAAGCGGTTATCTAAAGAATTTCGTTCTGAACTTGAAGTTCAAACTAACCGGCTTACAAGCGTAGTAGAAAAGCAAAACATTATGTATTCTAATCAGATTGTTGAACTCAATAAAGATGTTGCTACATTAAATGCTATTGTAGACACGTTAAAAGGGCGTATATCTGGTATTAAAGCTCAAATGATTGTTGTGGCTACTGCTTGTACTACTCTTGGTGGTTTTCTAGGATTTTTCATATCTCAAGTTATCAAAACATAGTGTTATAATCAAAGCATGAGCAAAAAGCCAGAACTAGTAGATCGTCCAGCTCCAGCAATTGAGCCAGAGGAAGAAGAAAATGGCTCAAGTAGCAATTAACGCTGATCTTTACGCTGAACCACGACAGAATATATTTTTTCCTGGTGTAGTACCGGAACTTGATGGTCAATGTGTTTCACTGGTTAAGTGGTTTATGCAGGATATGTCAGAAGTGCCTAACCCTCAAGCTGCTAGGGGTGACGCTCGTTATGTTGGTCAAACTTTAGTCCGTCAAGGTCATGCTATTGAAGTACCGTATGCAGAACGTAAGCGCGGTGATATTATTTGTTATGAATATGGCTTGTATGGTCATATATCTGTTCAGCTATCCGGTGGTAGAGTATTTGAACAAAATGTTAATCTTGATGGTGTACGATCTAAAATCGTAGACGGTCAAAGAGTATACGCTTCACGAATCGGTAGTGAAAACGAAGCATGGCGTAAAGACAAGAATCCGCATATTTATAGATTAAAAACGTATAAGGAGATTAGCCCTATGAGTACTGTAGGCAAAGTAGAATTAGATATGTTAAGCCGAGCATTTTTCGGTTATCCGGCTGACGCTGAATTTTTTAAAGCATGGGAAGGTACAGAATCCAACACCATGATCCGTTGGTGTGATGCTAACCCTGCTCATACAGCGTATCTTGCTCAAATTAAAAAGTGGCAAGAAGATGGTAATGGTGAATTTGTAGAAACTAAGGTTTACGTTAAGAAGGAGAAATAATCATGGAAGCATTAAGCTCAGTAGTAGTTGTTGGTTTGATTGTCGTTGGTGTCGTAGATGGCATTAAAGATTTATCGCCAAGAGTACATGGATTTATAACTGTAGTAGTAGCTGCTTTGGTTGGTTTACTTTGGGCGCTTATAGACGGTCAGTTAGGCTTTGTGCCTGATCTAACTGTTGCACAAGGCATTTCAGCCGGATTAGTAGCCAGTGGTGCAGCCGGTTTAGCTAAGAAAATATAAAGTCGCACAATATCAAAAGGACGAGTACCCTCGCAACAGTACTCGTCCTTTTTAGTTTACACCTCTGTAAACCGCATCTCACGCTAAAAGATTGTAGCATATTTATTCTGCTTATGCTATAAATTAGCTTGAGTATCGTACCTTACACAACATTAAACTCCCAAAACTCCACCTCAACACATAAGTCTCAACTTACTTGGTGCATATTTTGCAGTTGCATCAAACAAGAAATAAAGATTGATTATAAATAGGCAGATACTCACCTACAGAAGCCCCCACTTGAAGGGGGTTTTTTGTTTGCAAAATTAAAACTGCTCCCAAGAGAATAGCAATTTGGAACGCTGATATTTTCGGGGAGCGGTTAGTCACTATGATAATAGCACAACAGGGGTGATATGTCAAGCTATGGTAAAATATAAGTACTAAGCAAGGAAATTTGTATTAGTAACCAATCAACGCTTGATAGCTTCACAATGTATTATGAAGAACTAACAAGCGCGCAGATATTCAAGAAATATCGCCGCCGACCTAAGAAGTAGGACGGCGGTTTTTCATATCTAGGCGTAACTTCTTACGGATATTATTACCGATAGCAACGTCATATTTCACATCTAACACCGTTAGTTGCTGGCTATACTCTGGATTAAACGCTAGTAGTTTAGCTTTGCGTAGTCCACTTACGATCATACCGAAGTATATCTGCACTAAATACTCTAGCGGTATCTCACCGGCTGCAAGCTTTTCGTGGCGTTCACCGTTCAAACATTTCACTTCTAGCAACGTTTTACCGATTAAACCATCCGGACTATAACCGGCGTTTGGATATACAGTATTAGTAATAAATCCAATCCTACGCACTTTTTGACGGCATAGGCGCTCGTATTCCGCTAAAGCTATACTTTCTAGCGCTTGACCACGCCGCGTGTACTGGTTGCCCTCAAAATCGCTTTCAGGCGTAAACGGCTTGCCTTGTAATAGCCTAATTGCGCGCGATCCAGTCCATAATGGCTTGCGTAACTCTTTCCATTCCGGACTACCCTGTTCTACATCGTGAATAATAATCATACTGAATTTCCTACGTGCCACCATCCGCAATTCTTACATTTATAAGCTTGCGGTATCATATCTGGATATTTCTTGTGATATTTCAAAAATTTTGCTTCCTTTACTGCTTGTGCATGAGTTGATTTTTTCTTACCTGTTTTTTGGCACCGTTGAACTTTCGCAAGTTCTTCAGGCGTTTTTTTCATAGCATAGCCCCCAATTCTAATTTTATTTGATCCCAATTCTCAGGGTAAACGGTTGCCGACCACGACCAATCACCCAATAATTTAAGCCGTTCTGGTTGTAACGCTTGATACGGTGCTTTCTTGGACGGCTTGACCTCTATAAACCCATAAAACCCTTCACAGTAAAAAGACAAATCAGGAGTACCTTTTGGCACTCCTGGACCGGCGTTGTGCTTGATAACGAAACACCCTTGACCTCTAAGCCACTTAATTATTTCAGATTGTAGCCCACTTTCAACGCTCATCTTCCAATCCTTCTGATAATATTTCTAATCCTTTTTGACTTTGTGCGAAACCACGCAACCACGCAGCAGTCATTAGTTCATTTTCAGCAATATAATAACCGTTTTCGTCTTTAGTAGCATTAGCTGGCGCAATAAGTGTGTTGTAATCATCCACGTATACGTCATTTCCACCTAGCAAGCTTATTGTTTTGGTTAGCTTGCCGTCTATTTGGTCAAATACAAGTTCAATCGCGCGAAAACGCCCCTTACGTACGTTTAACAGCAAATTAGCCACAATCACTGACTTAACCATTGGATCGTGCTTAACAGTTTCACCTTTATCAATCTTCTTTTTATAGCCACGTACCACGCGTATCACGTCTTGTGGCATACTACGCATTTCTTGTAGGGTTTCACGCAATTTAGCAGTTGCCGGATCATAATCGGTCTTTTCGGCTTCTATGGCTTCAGGCGCTTGTAATTCTTTTGGTGTTGATTCAATTTCTTTAGCTTTTATAAAGCGCGTGTAAAACTTCGGTACTTTAATTTCAATCGGTGTTTCTTGTAAGCCGTCTATACGGTCAAACGCTAGCTTAATAGCTGCAATATCATCGGTGTCTGCACAGATACGGATAAGCGAACAGAGTACGCCATCATCAACATTGGCTGATCTGTCTGCTTCAAGCAACACAAATTCAGTCCAGGTCATGTGTATTAGTTCTTCAAAGCGTTTTTTTAAGCTAGCCATTAGAGTAATGAAATCAAGTTATCATAAGTATTGTCAAGTGTATTCTCTGATTCTACTAATTGAATTTCACTGTCTGCCTTCTGGAACATACCCCATCGTTGCCTAATTTCAGCTAGATCTTCCGGATTCCAGTTTTCATAAACATATCTGGTGATTAGTTTATCGTTTTGCCTAAATGACTTGCGTTCAAACCCTATTGTTTTAGCGGCATGAGCAATTGACTTCTTACCAAGTGCAGTAGAACTTCGCTCATCGCACCACTTCTGGTAATCGCGCGTAAGATCAGTGAAGTTAGTGAAGCCCCATACCTCAGTTTGTACCAATTCTTCAAAGTACGTTTCGGCAGTGTTCACTTCTTCATCGTAGTCTTCTTTGGCTTTAATAGTCTGTTCACTGAAGTTATAAGAGTAGCCATTTTTAGCTAATTTCTTGGTAGTTTCAAGTATCTCACCAAGCAGATCAGATAAAAAGTTTTCAGTGGTAAACAGCTTTTCGTCAAAGGTGTTGTCTTGTGGGAACGAAGCTTTAAACGGTATGGTGAAGGTACGCCGTCTAACACCTTGTGTTTTATCAGCGAAGGTAGGTATATTATTGGCGTTAAATATCGTATGCACGTTGCCATCAACGTACACGCCATCTTGACTGTTGAACTTATGCACGTTAAATGTGCTGTGTTCAGCTAGGTTTTTATAGCCACCGGTGTCTTTGATATGACCATCGTTACTCTCTAAACAGATGTTGGCAAGCTTACCGTTTATCATCGGTGTATCGCGCTCGTCTTCAATCTGTTTAACTGTTAGCTGGCTAAACCACCGGTTATGCGTGTATGGTGCTTGACTGCCAAATATAGCGTACAGCGCCTTCAACGTAGTTGATTTACCATTAGCACCACTACCTAAGAACCAAAACACACCAAACGGCTTTTTGTACATAAATACCGGCGCTATGGCTTCAATAATGTCATTAGCTAGATCTTTGTCACCAAGCGTAACTTCTTCTAGCCACTTACGATGTGATTTGCCTTCGGTTGGTGATACTACGGCAGTGTAAACGCAATCTTCGTAAGCTACCTTATTGGTAAACTTCAGCTCTTTCATATCCCATACTCTTTGATCCGGCATAGCAATATAATGAGCGTACTTAGTTAGATCATCAGAACTGGTAAAAAATAGGTGTTGCAGATCCTTAATCTGAGTCTGGCGTATACCAGCACCATGAACGGTGTAGCAAATACGCGCAAACTCATCAGATGATAGCGGCTCCCATCCTTCATCAGCGCGGTATAAGACCGCCCCCCTAAAGCGTACTATCCGGTACTTTGTAGAAATATTGCGCGCTTGTTTTTGTTTAAGCGTCATTTTTTCTTCAGTGTTGGATAATATTATTTCGTCTTTCTGTGTCATTGTACCCTCTATTTTAACCCTCTGCCTAACCATTTGCACTACACCATATCTAGTGTTTTTTTATAAACATTGACACTAGGGATGCCTATAATCCAAGCCCGAAGACCTGGTAGGTTATTCCGCTAGCTACTTGACTATCTTCACGCACCACCGATTAGAAGCCCTAGTATCAACTATTCTTTATCTAAGTACGCAATTAGTGCCAAGCGTATAATCTGGCTACGGTTGAGTGTTGTAGCTTTCACTTTAGCATCTAATTTCTTGAGCAAGTCAGGGGTTAGCTGTAAGCCAACAAACCCCTCACTCTTAATTCGTTTACGTTCTGCCATTATAGATCGTCCTCTCCCTCAAATTTAGGAATATCAGCAGGATCAATATCATCAGCGACAGCACCACCTACGGCTTTAGCAGCAGCTTCAGCATCGGTACGTGCGCCCTGCGGTTCAGCCGGATAGTGCCATAAATCACCATAGCTAGTTGTTGAATAATTACCTTGTGGTTCAGCGACTAGATAGCCTTTAGCACCCAATAATTTATCATTTATGAGTTTATTAGCGACATCACGCGCTTTAACTGGATCAGTGATACTACCAAATAGTTTCTTACCAAGTTCGCGTACAGCGTCCTTCTTGTCTTCTGAAACTTTGTGGACTAACAAGCCTAACACCTTAGTAACCGACATCTTAGCAGCGCCTTCGGTATGAAACCAAAACGTGCAAGTAGCAGTTTTATCGTTGTCATCTTCGGCAAATACAACTATTTCAATAACTGCACAATCATCAGCTTTTTTGGTATTCTTCTGTTTGGCTTCAGCAGTACCAATTACAACTTCGTGTGTACCATACTCAAAACCTTTACCACCGCCATACGGCTCACCTACTTTATCTAGTACATTATCAAATAGCCCCAAAATATTATCCTCTCTTTCTAACTGGCGTTTCTAGCGCCTTTATTATTGACCATTTATAAACATAAACACGTTGGTCAAATGTGCTTCGCTTAATATTATAGTGTTTAAACCACTCACTCCATGATTTAGTAACTCCTCTCAAGGTATAAAAACAATTGCTTCTATTTAGTGACTGTTCTTGTCTGGTAGCCCAACGGCAGTTGCTTGGCTCGTAATTGCCGTTTACATCTATACGATCAAGCGTAGTTCCCTTTGGTCGTTCGCCCATATCTTCTAAGAAGTTAGCAAAATCAAACCATCTAGTGCAAACAGTGATACCTCTACCACCATATCTAGCGTAGTGGGTGTACTTTGGATTAGTACAACGCTGAATCATGTTACCCCAACTAAAATATGTTGGAGTGTTGAACATACCATGTTTCACTTTTAGTTTGACCCCTCTACTAGTTGCCAGTCATTAGCAAATAAATCTGTTTGGCTTGGAATCCAGGGATTACACTCACCACCTAATGCTTTTGCATCAATATACAGGTAAGGATTACCCATTTTACTTTTATCATCAGGGTACTGTGCCATAACAAATAGCCCTTTACCGTTCCAGCCTTTGCGCTGAATCTTACCACCCTTTTTAGCGTGGTTAAATGCTTGTGAAAAATCCATAACTACTTGCTCCCCTTGTAATATTTATTAATTGCTTCGTTCACTAATTTTAAATCATTAGGGATTGTATTGTCTTCAAACATATCAATTGGTGACTTTACGCCTGAACCATCTGATCTTACTTTAAAAACAAACTCACCCAAATCATTTACCGCTTCAAGGACTATATTGGTTAAGCCTTCTGGTGCAATATTATCACGAATCGTTTTACCGGCGGTTTTTAGCTGTACCAAATTCTTATCATTAAGCTCAATGTGTCCAAACAAATATATGTTTTGGTCTGTCTGCTTATTCAAGATCGTTTCAACTAGCTTATAAAAGTTGTTACCAATATCGCGGAATACCTGAAATTGGTCTTTCTCTTGTGAACGTCCGAACACCTGAAACGTGAACAGGTAGTTTACATCGTCCACTACTATTACTGGCTTCTTGCTCTTATTGACTAGCGCTGTTACCTCTAGTGGTGTCTTCGCAACCACCGGCTTTACTTCGGTCTTAAACGGCAATTCTTTACCGGTGACTGAAATATAACCCACTTCGTCTTTCTTAAAATTACGCAAGCTTGATGACTTGCCTGTGCCTGGATGACCAAGCACGAATATTAATCGTGCCATATTACTCCTTATAACTTTCCATTATTTTTGCTATATCATCAGCGCTCTTACCTTCGTCAGTAAGATCGCGGATTATCCGGCGGCGTGTCCATCGGATGTGCATAGCGTTCAGTGTCCATATACCAAACAGGCACAGCACAAATATTGAGAAACTATCCATTATTTAACAACCTTTCCGCATTTATTACATTTTGCACCGCTAACTGGATCGCCGTAATAGCCATGAGTTTTATCCCAATCGTGACTGCAAACCATGCGTTTACCCCAATTCCAAATGAAACCAAATAGTACATCTATAAACATATTAATCCTTTAGCGGCATGATTACCGCCGTCTTTTTAACTCCAGCATAATCAGTTGTTACCAACATTGGATCAAGTGAAGCAACTTTACCATCTGAATTTACGTGAATAGTAATCTGTACTGAGTCTTCACTAAACATTGATAGCGCTCTAATAAGCAATTTAGGGTTAATCGTAAGAGTAACCTTGCCTTTGTTTTTAAAGCCGTCCATCAGCTTTCGGTAGTCCGGATATTTACCTTCAATTTCTTGAAAACTTAGTGTGGTAGTGGTGTCAAGATCAGTTGTGATAACCTTACCCTTTTCAACCATACCAAGCCCAAGAATAGGTAATGTATTCTTAGCTTTCAGCTTTTTACCTAGCTCAGTTAGAACTGTAGCCGGTACTAATACTTCTTCCGGATCGCCATATTTTTCACCGCCTGGCAATAATGGGTATTCGTCAATTGAGGTATTATCTGGCTCTATGACTTCACCCAATATATAACTATCAGTCGCAACGGCTACGATCTTGCCGTCTTCTTTATACACTTTCACTTGTTGCAACAGTGGTCTAGCATCGTCAGTACCGGCTAGTTTTGCAACTCTAATCTGGTCTTTGCTAACCAACATTTTATTTTACCTCCTTGAACTTCTTAGTGATGTATTGCGTCTTGGACTCAACAACACCGGCTGGCAATTGACCAGTCAATGTAGCTTGTGCTTTAACTTTATCAGTATCAAGCGTTGGCTTTTTAAACTCGTCTGCAACTTCATCAAGATCTTCGGCTTTGTAACTTGTGCGCTCGGCTAGTGTGATGTAACCAGTAAAGTTATCAAGATCAATGTCAATCTTGTTTACGCCACCGGCAATCATCGCTTCTTTGATAAGTTCAGTTGCGGCTTTGGCTTCTTTTTCGGCGGCTTTATAAGTCGCTTCAACTTCAGCAAATTTTGTCAAAACTGCAAGTGCTTTTTTAGTGTGAGGGTTCTTAACTAACTGATTGGTTTGATTTAATGTCATCGTCTTCTGTCCTTGTTTAATCTAATAATGCGTACAATTCTTCTTCAGTTTTTTTGCGATCCTCTAACTCTTGGTCAGTATACGGATGCGGTGTTTTATAATTATCGTAAAATCTGTTATCAATCTCCCTTCCTTGTTCGTAATGTTCCGGACAGTACCAGCGTTTCTTCCAGTTCCGCAACCTGAACATTTTTAGTTTATACCAACCGCCATAATCGGTAGCTGGCTTGACGCGTCCGGTGGTTTCACAATCACCATAGCTACATTTTACTGGCAAGCCAATTTGTATTATTGCTTCTTCCATCGCGTGATAAACCACTTCTTGCCGTTCCAGCCAAGTATACCTTTGAAGGTACTAGGCACATATTTTACTTTGATATTTCCCATAGCGTTCCTTTGCTTAGTGATTTAATAGTATCAAACATTTTAATTATTGTCAATAGTTTTATATGTATAATTTACTTCATACGGATATCCCTTACCTGGATAAACATGGACTTTATTTGTTGCTAGATCCACGTATCGTAACGGACCAACACCATCAGTAATTATTAATTTACCATTTACTTGAACAACATCAACTTTAGGGTATGGTTTATTGCACACCGCACAATGACCATTGATCCAACAGTGATCCTTATTCACAGCGTAAAAACCACAGATGTAATTCATTTTTGATCTTTCTTAGCAATTATACAAGCTGTATTATTTGGCAAACTATCAACCACAATTATTTCTAATGGGTAAATATCTTCATCAAATTTTGTGCTTTTGCTTGCATAAATAGCATGAGTATCGTGCGTAACCTTTCCGCCAGATTTATTAATTTTTGCAATTAAGTCTTCAACTTCAAATCTAAATATCATCTTCTTCAACCTTCCATAGTTTTTCATTAAAGTCACGCTTGTCGCGTAAGCAATCCCAAATATTACGATCCACTGTGCCGCGTACATTGAACAGGTAGTACAAACATTTCTTAGTTTGTCCGTTGCGGTGCGTTCGTCCGATGCTCTGCTCAAATTCTTGGTAGCTGTAAGTTGGGCTGAAGTATATTGTAACGTTCGCCCATTGTAAGTTTAGTCCGGTGCTTGCGCTCTTGTAATGTGCAACCAATACTGTATTTTTCAATTCAGCGTTGGCGCGTGGCAAAACATTATGCACTTCGCCATCGTAGCGCAATATTTTCTTATCAGTTTTCGCTAATGCTTTTAGTATGGCTTTGCGTTCGGATATGTAGTTGTAGAACACCACAATATTATCTGAAGTGTCATTGACTACTGATAGCAAGCTATCCAGCCGCCCATTTACTGTTGATTGACGTAAAACCGATAACAAACGCGGTGCTGTGTCTAGTAGCTCTTGCGTTCGTGGATCTTTGCGCGTAATTTTTAGCTCGGTGTATAGCTTTGCATCTTTCGGCGTTAGCTTTATATTTACTCCAATCATCTTACGGCTTGGCAATTCGTCTGCTTGTTCGCGTGATAGTTTAAACGCTACACGTTTTAGTTGGCTTTCAAGCTCCGGAATATTGTTATAGCCAATAATCTCCGGAAAACCTTTGTAGTCTTGGATGCGTACATATTTATTTTTAAACTCGGTGATCCCTTTCACGAAACCAAACAGCTTAGAATATCCGGCAAAATCAATCCAACCGTTCGGCATCGGTGTACCACTCAAGCCAATAAATAGCCCCCCACTCTGTACAATTTCATAAACAGCTTTTGACTGTTTGCTTTGTGGGTTCTTCAATGCGTGGCACTCGTCAGCAATAACATCATAAACAACACCGCCGTTGCGCGCGCCTGTAAACTTCCAGTGTCGCGGTCTGCGTGTTTCTTTGTCCATCAGTCGCAAGCTCTCGTAACTGATATAAGTTATGTTTGGTTCAACTTCGCCAAAATAACCGTTGCTGTGCGGAAACCATCGGCGCGCTTCTTCTTCCCAATCGCCTGTACGGATCTTGCTAGCTGGTGCAACAATCAACAAGCGTCTGCCTGTGCCTTGTCGCTCCCAATGTGCCAATGACATAAGCGTTTTACCGGTTCCCAAGTCGGCAGCCATAATACAGCTAGGTGGTAGCTTCGCAATATATTGTTCTTGATAATCGTATAATTTCATAGCGTTAGTAAGTTAGTTAATAATCTTCCATTAAATAGCATTGTGTCAATAAATATTATGAGTAGCAGAAACCATCCGGCTAGTGCCACTCCATCTAAACACCTCTTAGAACTCCACCCCACTTGTACGCCTTTTTGATAGTGATATTTCATTTTAGAAACTTCCTATACTCGCCGTTATTGTATTGCGTCCATGCGCTGTAACCTTGTTGCAAGTACACGCGATGCGCCACAGCAATATTTGTTTTTAAGTCGTTGCGATCTTCGCCGTTGCGATAATGCAAGCATCCAACCTGTAGCACCCCATAGCTACCGATACAAACTTTGTGATTTTCGTCAGCACTTAAATTGTGCCTAGTCGGATCACAACTGCGGTTTTCGGCTTGTGCTATAGCTTGCATAATATTTACATCCCATCCGGAGTGTTTAGCAATCTCAGCGCGTACCGTTTCGCATGGTGTTAATGTAACTGGTGTTTCTGGCGGTAAACTTACTGGCTGTTGGTCAGTCGCAACAGCCACCGCCATTATTTTGACGCTTCGGCTGCGTTAGCAGTCGGAGTAACAGCTTTGACGGCTGTATTAATAGCGTTCTGTTGTTTGCTCTGGAATACAGCACCACAGATAAACGCAATTATTGCCGTAACTAGTATTGTGATCACAATATCTTTAAAGTGTTCGCCCCTAGTCTTGGCGTATTTCTTGCCGGTCTTTACTTCCGGCGTGTTAGTTGTTTTGTTAGGCATTTTTTGCCCCTTCCCACCGCGTTTTGCGGTTTTTGTTATTTGAGGTATATCAATGTAAGCTGTTCCGTAACTCATTTTTGATTGCCCTCGTTTAATTTATATGGTGTGCTGTCTAGTTTTATGACTTCACAGCAATCGGTCAATTTGTTAGTAAATATATTTTTTAATGATGTAATATTCTTCTTTGGTACACTCCTTCGTGCCGTTAATTTCTTGTTCGCGATAATCGTCTTGGATCCATTCTTGATTTTCACCTTCAACACGCTTAATCGCTTCAGCTTCAGTTTTAGCGCTTACCGGTGACTGTTGCAAATATTCATATTCACCGTCTTTGATCGTGCTAGTGACTATAAAGTATTTCATTATTATTTTAACTCCTCATTTTCTTTAGCTTTAATAGTTGCTAATTCTTGATTGACTTTAGCAAGCCATTGTGTTTGTGTTTCTTGCTTATTCCGGCGCTCCTCACAAACACAATAGTTTTGATCACATTCTTCGCATTTTATAGTTTTACAGTCTGTCATTTATTTGATCTCCTTTGGCTTATTAGGTTCTACTTGGTCAGGTGTGAAGTAAACAGCAGATGCGCGTCCATAATTTGAGGTCTTGCCGTCTTGCTCTAGTTCGTATTCGTCAGCGACAAATTCCCAAACAGCAAGCGATCCTTTTTGACCTTTCATTACGTGATAGCCACGCCGTAACCACTGGTTAAATGTTCCGCGTTCCCACTCTGTAGCATCTTTGGTTGGTTGGATTGCAAACAATTCAGCCATTGACATTTTCTTATGCTCTGGCTTTTTGTAACCGCCCTTGTGATATCTTTCAGCATCGCCACCCAATTTTGCGTTGATCTCTTTCCAAAAATCGCCATGCCATACGCGCTTTTCAGGCTTTGGATTATTCTGTTCAGCAACAGCGTGTGCCAATTCGTGAATAAGCGTATTTTCTAATTCTTCGGCGCTTCCGTTTTCAACAAAGTGATCGTGAAACACAATCTTATTGCGTCCATGCTGATAATATGCAAGCTTATTGCCATATATACTATCGGCGCTTAATGATGGCGTTGTAACTTTATAGCCAAGATCGCGCGCATCCTGTGCAAGCTTCATTAGCTCTTTTTCTAAATCGTTTAGTAACATAGATTTTTACACCTTTTCTATGATGTGTACTTGTCAGCTAGTGATCCGTTTAAGTTACGCCGATATTGCTATCTATTCACTTAGTAATCCGTTTAGCTGAAAGGTACACACCATTAATTAATATTGATTGACCAGTTTTTGATTAAAAGACTTGTATTTATAGTCAGGTCTTTTCGTCAGCGTTCCTTGCTTGACTGAACCCCATTATAGGCTAGTGGCAATAGTTTGTCAATAGTTTTACAATAGAAAATGGCATAAAGTGAAAGTGTACCCCTGTTAGTGTTGTAAATAAAACATGAGAAAAGAGGTGTTTAACAGAGGTAAATAGGTAAAAAACTATAATAAATAATGTTACAGCTACTTGTCAAAAGTTGCATTGTTGGTGTAACAATGGTGTAATAATGCCGTTGTGTTATATATAACAGAGGTGGATTTTTGCCATCAAAAAAGCCAAAAAACAGATAAAAGACTTGTTACAGCATCACTCACTTATACCGAAAAAAAAAATATAGAGAAAAATATTGTGGTGGTTGTTGGTGATCGTGTAACAATGTAACAGACAAAACAAGCGTTTTATGGTGTAGTATGTTTTATATGTGCTTATGTATATATGATCTAGTACCCCACCCCTGTTACAGTGGGTCGCACAATATATGTTGTACGACATAGACGGTACGCAAACAATATATATATGTATGTGTCAAACTAAATTGTTTGTGTGGCGCGTGTGGTGGTTGGTTGATCGCGTGGCTTGTGTGGTGTTGTGATATGGACAGGGGGGGTGTGTGATTGCGTTCCGTATAGAGCGTATACATCCCATCCCCCCAAATTTTAAAAAAATAACAGACTTATATTATGTAATAATTTCCCTTAATGTAAAGCAATTTCCCTTACGAAAAATTTTTACTTCAACTCGCGTGGTGATACAATAAAATTACAAATTAAACAAGGATACCATTATGGATACCAAGATTGAAAGTCCAGTACTTTTATTACCAGGCTTATACGCTAATACAGCAAAAATTAAAATATTTTTTGACACTCAGTACGGTTGGCAAATTCGTTGTTATGATGCCAAAGGAAATAAAATAGGAACACTAAATCCTGTGGTACAATAGTTATATGTACGGAACACCAATAACTTATATGACCAAAGCGATGCTACGAAATATCTGCCGGAACGAGCAACTTGTTTACGGTGCGGATGATAGCTGTGCTGAGTTGGTTGCTATTATAAACGCCTAGAACTAACCACAGACGAGCGCTTTAGCGCTTGGCTTTACTTAAATGCTTGTGGTATATTTTGGGTTATGGAAGCTGACAAAAACGTTTTCCCGAAAATAGATTTGTTTCCGCGACTGACGCGAGTTGGTAGGGCGCTTGGTAGGCTGGTGACTTTTTTGCCTAGTGAAGCACCGGATTTTATGAGTGAACATTATCGTGGTGGTGCGGCTATGCTTGATCGTGAGTTGTATGACAATCCGGATCAATTGCAATTGGACTTTGAAGCACAGGCGGATCAGGGCTGGTGATGGAATCCAGACATACGGCGCGTATTATTGAGCTGATTGATGGGGTGGTTGGACCACCTGAAGTGCAGGATGTTCAAGAGATTATTATGCCGCAACTTGAATTGGTGGTAGCTTTGTCCGGTATGGAACGCGTGTTTGATAAGGATGGTCGCAAAGATTTCTATGATACGCACCATTTATTTTATCCGCGATGCGACTACACAACGCCACTAGAGAAGCGGTTTAGAAAGGCGTTTGTTTTGCCAATTCATAGGGGTATTCACGATGAACTTCACGCCCGATTGCCAAAACCTGAAAAACCTGGACGATTGGCTATGTTAGCATATTTAAATAATCTTGCAGTCAATGATCTACCAGATCCGGCTGCATAGATTTGCTATAATGGTGAAGTTAATTTAAACAAGGAAGTAATTATGGCTAACAAAGCACAAACTTCAGAAGAAAAATCTGAAGAATTATTGCAAGATCAGAAACACGTTGAAGCTGATACTCGTAGCGCTGAAGAAGTACAGGCTGACGAAGATACAACTAGTAATGAAGATACTTCAGAAGACAACGTTGATTCTGAAGATACTGAGCGTTCGGTTGAAGAAGCTGCTACGGAAGATGCAACGACTGGCGAGGATGGCAATAAGCCAGCTAAAAAGGGTACAAACAAATACCCTAAAGTGCCAAAGCATGAAGGCGTTGATCCGCTAACAGCCGGTCCGAAAATCCCTAATCCAGAAGTCTAAAAAAGCACAAAACGTTTAGCAACCAAAGCTTTTACCCACTAGTACGAGATATTACTGGTGGGTTTTTTGGTGTATGATTAGGCTAATGGAACAATGCGAAAGATCTATTTATTCACAGCAGGGCGAAGACGGCATAATCGCTAGAATTTTTGAGCTGATTGGAACTGACACTAAATTTGCAGTTGATATTGGTGCGTATGATGGGCGCATTACCAGTAACGTTTTGGCATTGGAAGATACCGGCTGGCAAGCTTGCAAGTTAGAGGGTAGTGAAATTGCTGATACTGACGAAGCGAAACGCAACGGCGTGAAGAAGCATTGGGTGACACCAGAAAATGTGGTTGAGCTTATGCAGACTTACAAAGTGCCACAGAATTTTGACTTTTTATCACTAGATATTGACTCAATTGACTACCATGTTTTGAAGCAATTGCTTGATTCTAATTACCAACCGCGCGCTATAGTGACTGAATACAACGGCAGTTATGGACCGGTATTGCCGGTAGTTGTGAAGTACCCTATTGATCCTGGTAAATTATGGGGTGATTACTACGGTGCTAGTTTGGCGGCGTTTTACTACCTACTTAAAAAACATGGCTACCGACTTGTGTACTGTGAGAATAACGGCGTAAATGCGTTTTGGGTACGTGATGATCTAGCGACTGACGAATTACCGGCGCTTACACCAAGTCAAGCTTATAAACCACCGCAATATGGCATGAAGGATAAATATGGCAACTATTACGGTCACGAACACCGGAGTAATGGCATAAATAGCGGCTGGATGGAATGGGTAGACTTAGGGCTTTATAAATACTAGTGTATTTCAGTCCGATTTGGTGTTTCATCCCAACGCCACGAATACCACATAGTATCAGAGTACGGCTCCCACTTGAATTTACTGACCGGCAACCGGCATAGTCCGATTAGTTCGTCTTTGATACCGACACCGACTAGCAATTCTTCACCTTCTTTACCCTTTGACCATAGTAAGCCACAAGCAAACTCAATCGTTTCTTTTAATCCTTCGCGCCAACCTACGTTAAAGTGGAAAAATTGGCTATGTTCTAGCAGTTTGCCTTCCATATCCCACTTTAGAGCGATTTGTCCGTATGTTCGCTGACCAGTAACACTAATTACAGCGTGTGCAATTGAAATATATCCATCTTCATAAGCAATAAGTGGTGTACCTTGATGGATAAATAGGTCGCTTTGTTCACCTATTACCTCACCATCTTTGACTACTTGAGTTGGTGAATAGATAAAGTCAAAATAAGGGTTAGGGTGTTCCGTTGGCATCCAGTTTTTTTCAACGTGTCCGAATGGTCTACCATAATCTTTAATTAGCTTGTATGTACCGGCTTTATGATTTATTAAGATTTCAACTTGGCGTATTTTGTAATGACCACCTTCAACTGGTATGGCTACTCCGATACCATGCAAGCCGTCTTTACGCCAGAATAGGCGCATATCTTCCGGACCCCAGTGAAAATACTCGTCATAATCCGCTTCAGGTAGTATTTCTTTTAGTTCAGTGATTTCAAAAGTGTCTTCGTTTAATAATCCGACATAGAGGTAGTTTTGGTACTTCATTGGATGAGCTAAACCCTTCCATTTCTCAACATTGGTGGTGCATGATCTGATGCTAATCCAAGTGTTACCTTCAGGATCGCGCGCTAGTCCAGGATTGTAATCTACATCCTTGCCAGTATTGACTCTGGCTATGTGCATTGGTACGTTTATGTTTGTTAGTAGTCCATCTTTGACTAATGTGTTTACGCTCATGTTATGATATTAGCATAACAAATTAACAGGAGGGTTCTTGTATGGCAACTCAAAAAGTCATTATTAAACAAAAACATAAAAAAGATTGTGGTGCGATTGCAGCAGTGGAGCGTGGTGATTGGAACCATCCCTGGTTTATGAAAGGTGATAAGTTTTGGGGAGATAGAAACGGTGGCGGTAGAGGTAACACCTATCGTTGGATGATTTTTATATGCAACGATACTGATTGTCCTGGAGCTGGTATAGTTAATATGGACTGGTTAGAAAAATTAATTTATCTTGGTTCGCGTATGGCAGCACAAGAAGCAGAAGGGTTAGAGAAATGAACATTTTATACTTACTAAAAATTTTAAAGACAAATAAGCTATCTGAATTGGTCGCAAACATTGATGCACCGTTTCTTGACATCAATCTTGCTATTTGGGATGCAGCTAAAAATGGTGAAGTTGAAATTAATGAAGAAAAGGATCGGATAACGCCGCTAAAAAATCACGAAGTTACTTTTAACGCTGATCTTGCTAACAAATTACTTAGGGTTATACAACACTACAACGCGCGCGAAACTAATATTACGCGTGGTCGTTTGAACAGCTTGGTTAACAAAACTGGCACAGAGTTTAACCACAAGTGGCATGATTACATTATGGCGTTGCAATAC
>ERZ724505.265-NODE-265-length-36846-cov-6.940964_pt1 | contig 36846 bp, 30 predicted proteins | sample MGYA00376038_ERZ724505 | MGnify/ENA primary metagenome ERZ724505 (study PRJEB28724, sample SAMN07190884) | wastewater metagenome | isolation source: effluent of sewage treatment plant in Hong Hong | place: Hong Kong | collected 2016-03-17 ...
ATGCTGCAGAGCTGACCAAGGAAGGCTACTACAACACCTTCGGCCAAGCCGGTGCTCGCACCGAAATGCCTGGCTGCTCGCTGTGCATGGGTAACCAAGCTCAGATCAAGGAAGGCTCGACCTGTATTTCTACGTCGACCCGTAACTTCCCGAACCGTCTGGGCAAGAACACCAACGTGTTCCTGGGCTCGGCCGAGTTGGTGGCAGTGGCTTCCAAGATGGGCAAGCTACCTACACCAGCCGAGTACTTGGCTGAGACCGGTGTGATCGCCAAGGATGCCGACAACGTCTACAAGTACATGAACTTCAACCAGATTGAAGAGTACGTTGAGACTGCTGCCACCGTGAAGGCCTGAGCCTGAACGTCAAGCTGGATGGGCATCGCACCCCATCCACAGAAAACCCGCCCGGGCAACCCGGCGGGTTTTTTTATGCCTGGCAGAAACCCTCAAATTGCCACATTGTAAAATTTGTCCCAAATTCTAGGGATTGATCCATGGAAACTCCGGAGGGTCTGAGAGCGCAGGCTGATTGATACTGCGATGCCCCTCCGCTCTCGTTGACGATGCTTCACTCGGACCTATCTGCAGGATTGGCGCTAGCCTCCGGCGCATCACAAGCCTTTGTGGCCGGCGTGTTCCTGCGCTTCATGAGGGCCAGGCCGAGCTGGGGGCTGGGCTGGCTGGCCGCAGCCTTTGCCATGGCGGCCGTTTTGAACATCGGTGCAGCCCTCACATTGAGCTTCCTGCCTGAAGCCCCGAACCAAGTCATCTGGCAACTCGCCAACTTGGTTATCGGGGTCACCTGCATGGGCACGCTCGTCGCGGGGGTGCGCCTGTATGTGGGCGAAACCCACCCGCGTCCTTGGTTTGCAGTCACGGGCACCGCCGCGCTGTACCTACTACTCATCTCGGTACGACGCATTCACCCTGACTGGAACCTCGCCATCGGTGGCGCCATGCTGGCTGCGGCTCTGTACATCTATCTGGCTGTGCTCTGCAGGCGCGCAGCGCAACGCGAACCAGGTGTAGGCCACGGCATCGCCGCGGCCATGATGACCATTTACGCCCCCATGGTGTTGGGCGGATTCCTGATCGGGATGGACCCAGCCGAGCTTCGCTACTGGGGGGCTGTGCCCTACTCCTTGGCCGGATTGGGTTTGATGTCTGCTTGCATGGGGCGCTTCCAAGCCGAACTGCGCGAACTGAACGAATCGCTGGAGTTGCGCGTGCAATCGCGCACACAAGAACTGCAAGAACTGGTTCAAGGGTTGGAATCGTTCAACCGCATGGTGTCGCACGACCTGAAGGGGCCACTTGGGGGTGTGCACGGCATCAGTGGCCTGACCCTTCAGGCCCTGGAGCGGGGCGACACCGATAAAGCGAAACGCTTTGTTCAGGCGATTCACTCGGAATCAGAATCGCTCACCGGATTGATCAATGATCTGCTGGCATTGGCGCGCGCATCTCAGGCCCACATTGAAAAGCAAACCCTGCCTGTGCAAACCATCGTGGACGATGCGCTCAAGGCCATCGAAATCAGTCATGGCCATGGCTACACTCGCGTTGTTCGCTGCATGGGCCTGAATGCCACAGTTGAGGCAGACCCCGGCTTGCTGCGCCAGGTCATGATCAACCTCATCGGGAACGCACTGAAATACTCTAGCCGGGTAGATCAGCCTGAAGTACGCATCGTGGTACAGCCACAAGATTTCGGCACCGAGCTCATCGTGTCAGACAACGGCGTAGGCTTTGACCCCGCGCGCAAGGACGAGCTGTTCAAGCCCTTTACCCGTCTGCACACGCAGGCCGATTTTGAGGGGGTGGGGGTTGGCCTCACCATCGTGCAACGCATCGTGGCGGGGCATGGCGGCAAGGTGTGGGCAGAGAGCCAACCAGGACGTGGCGCCAGTTTTCATGTCTGGTTACCTGCGGCTTGAACGTTTACAAATTCGCAAACAAGCCCGCGCATAATCCAGCCCTCACACTGCATTGAGTGGTGGCACACGTCACCCGGTTGTCTGTATGTCCGAGGCTCCCATTTCTGCTGCTGCGTCCCGCACGGCTACTGTCTGGCTCAAACGCGTCTTGTGGACCTTGGGAGGGCTGGCACTGACAAGCCTGACTGCACTGGGCATCACCCTGGCGGTGCTCTACCCCCAACTACCTGACACCGCCTCGCTGGCAAATTACCAGCCCAAACTGCCGCTGCGCGTATACACCGCTGATGGGGTGGAAATTGGCGGCTTTGGCACAGAAAAGCGGACCTACCTCCCTGCCGACCAAATTCCCAAGCTGATGAAAGACAGCTTGTTGGCTGTGGAAGACGCTCGTTTTTACGAACACCACGGCATCGACCCGATTGGCATTGGGCGCGCCATGTTCTCGAACCTGACGGGGCGCCGCGTACAAGGCGCCTCCACCATCACCCAGCAAGTGGCTCGTACTTTTTTCCTGACACGAGAAAAGACCTTGTCGCGCAAGCTCAAAGAGGCCTTGCTGTCGTGGAAGATGGAGTCGCAACTCAGCAAAGATCAGCTGCTGGCGCTCTACATGAACCAGATCTACCTGGGTGCTCGTGCTTATGGTTTTGCTGAGGCATCGCAAACCTATTTTGGTAAGCCCCTGGCCGAGCTGAATGCAGCCGAATGCGCCATGCTGGCAGGCCTGCCTCAGAACCCGGCCAACGTGAACCCGATCAAAAACCTGGACCGGGCTCTGGCGCGCCAAAAAGTGGCCCTCTGGCGCATGCATGACGCCGGCGTGATTGACGATGCCCAGTACGAGGCCGCCAAGGCGCAGAAATTGGTCATCCGCAAGCCCACTGACGTGGAAGTGCATGGCGAATTCGTGGCGGAAATGGCCCGCCAGCAGGTCTACGCGCAATACGGCGAAGAGGCCTACTCTACCGGTATGAAGGTGATCACCACCTTGCGATCAGCCGACCAGCAGGCCGCCTACAAAGCCCTGCGCCGCACCCTCATCGAGCATGAGCGTGCCCAGGCCTGGCGTGGTCCGGAAGACCAGGAAGATCTGGATAGCGACCTGAGCGACGAAGACCCCGCTGTGTCGCAGATTTTGTCTGACTACAGCGATGACGAGGACCTGCGCGTGGCCATCGTGACGGCCGTCAGCGCCAAGAATCTGACGGCGGTGCTGGCAAGCGGGGAGGTGGTTCGCGTCGATGCCAAGGGCCTGCGTCAGGCTCAAGCCGGCCTGAGCAACAAGGCCGCTGACAAGCTTCGCATTCGTCGTGGCGCCATCATTCGCCTGCTGCAAACGGGCAAGGATTGGTCGGTGACGCAGTGGCCGCAAGCCGAAGGGGCGCTCGTGGCACTGGACCCGAACAATGGCGACGTACGCGCTTTGGTTGGCGGATTCGACTTCCACCACAATCAGTTCAACCACGTGACACAAGGCTGGCGCCAGCCCGGTTCCAGCTACAAGCCTTTCTTGTATGCCGGGGCCATTGAGAACGGGGTCATGCCAGAAACCCTCGTCAACGATGCGCCGCTGACCGATGTGGGTGACTGGTCTCCGCAAAATTCCGACGGCTCGGCCGACGGCCCCATCACCGTGCGGCAAGCCCTGGCCCGATCGAAGAACCTGGTCACGATTCGTCTCGTTCAACTGCTGGGTACCAATGCCGCCCGCCAATGGAGTGGCAAGTACGGCTTCGATGTCGACAAGCAACCTGACAACCTGACTCTGGCGCTGGGCGCAGGCTCGACCACCCCCATGCAACTGGCCAGTGCCTATTCGGTCATCGCCAACGGCGGGCTGGCCGTGAAGCCGGTGTTCATTCGTCGCATCAACGACGCAAACGGCAACAAGGTCTTTGAAGCGCCTCCGCAAGTGGCGAGCGAAGAGCAGCGCGTGGTCCCGGCTCGCAATGCCTTCATGACCGCCAGCCTGCTGCAGGAGGTGACGCGCTCGGGAACCGCCGCCCGCGCCCAAGGCCAACTCAAGCGCCCCGACATCTACGGCAAAACCGGCACCACCAACGACGTGGTCGATGCCTGGTTTGCTGGCTTTCAGCCGAATCTGGTGGCGGTGGTATGGGTGGGGCACGATACCCCCAAGAGCCTGGGGTCACACGCTTCGGGTGGGTCGTTGGCCTTGCCCGCCTGGATCAACTTCATGGCTTCGGCCCTCAAGGGCATGCCGGTGGCCGAGATTCAGCCGCCAGAAGGCGTGGTTCATGCGAACGGCGACTGGCGCTACATCGAATGGGTCGATGGCGGCTTCATTCCCTCGCTGGGCCTGGATGACCAGCATGTCACACCCCAATTGATTCCTGGGCCACCTGAGGCAGCCAGCTCGGCGGCATCAGCCCCCGTTCAGGTGGAAGAAAACGACGGCGTGCCTCGCTGATCCTGGTCGGTCAGGTACAGCCGGAGGTCAAACTCGTACTGGTGGTAGTTGGGCTCCATGTGCTGGCACAGCTGGTAGAACGCCTTGTCATGCTCGCGCTCTTTCAGGTGGGCCAACTCGTGCACCACGATCATTTTCAGGAATTCGGGCGCGGTCTGTTTGAACAGGCTGGCGACCCGGATTTCGCGCTTGGCTTTGAGCTTGCCGCCCTGCACGCGTGACACCATGGTGTGCGTGCCCAAGGCGTGCTGAATCACCTTGAGCTTGTTGTCGTAGGCGACCTTGGTGATGGGATCGGCATTGCGCAGGTAGCGGTTCTTCAGCTCCATCACGTACTCGTACAAGGCCGTGTCGCTGCGCACATCGTGCTGCTCAGGGTAACGCCGGGCCAGCACCTCGCCCAGCTTGCCGGCATCCAGCAACTGCTGAACTTGCTGCAGCACAGGGGGCGGATAGCCTCCTAGGTATTTCAGTGATTTTGAGAACCCGGCACTCACGAGACGACTCCTGACTTCTCACTCACGGCGCGATCTGCTCGGCGTAGTCGTACAGAGCACCCAGAATGTCTTGGCCGCGCTCGTCTTCGTCACTGAGTTGTTCGCTCAAGGCATCGATACGCTCGAAGAACTGCGACAAGGACATGGCCCCGCCCTGCCCTTCGTGCAAGCGAGCGGTGCAGTGCTGATGCCAACGAGCCTGATCTTCCTCGCTCAATGAGTCTTCAAAATTGCGGGCGCGATAGCGGAAGAGCAACTCTTCCAGCCGTTCGTCTTCGAACGCGGGCTGGCGATCGGCCAGCTTGTGCGCACGCTCGTCAACAGGCATGGCGCGAATGCGGTCCAGCGTGCGACGATCAGTTTGCGACAGGAAACCACCGTACAGGTCTTCATCCACATCGACCGGCGCCTTGGAAGACGCGGGGCGCTCAAACACCTCGGCCCAGATGCCGGCCATGCCTGCACCTTTGGCCGCTGCGATTTCAGCGTGCTTCATGCACTGCTCCAGGTCGATGGACCACCGTTGCGCCACAGCCGGTGTGATCGTTTTCAGGTTGCCAATGACGATGGGGGACTTGTTGATGTGAATGCTCTTGATCGGCAAGCGCTGCACACCTTCGGGCAGCTCTTCCGCTTTGCTGAACATCCGTTCACGCATGGTTTGGGCATTCAAGCCAAACAACTCGGTGGGGTCGAAAGCCAAGTCCCACACGATGAGCTCGTTCTTGTTGGTCGGGTGCGGCGCCAGGGGCCACACCACAGCCATGCAGCCGCGCTCCACGCCATACATGCCCGAGATGTGAACAAAGGGCCGCCCCACGCCGATCTCGGCCAGCACGGCGTCTTTCTTGCGCAGCTTCAGGCAGAAGTCCCACAAACGGGGTTGCGCCTGCTTGATGACGCGGGCCATGGCAATGGTGGCGCGCACGTCAGACAAGGCATCGTGCGCAGCTTCGTGAGTTAGCCCGTTCGCCGCGGTGAGGTGTTCCAGCTTAAAAGAAGGCCGGCCATCTTCATGCTTGGGCCACTGGATGCCTTCGGGCCGTAGGGCCCAGGTGCAGCGCACCACATCGAGCAAATCCCAACGACCGCAGCCGTTTTGCCATTCACGGGCATAGGGGTCCATCAAGTTGCGCCAGAACAGGTGGCGTGTGACCTCGTCATCGAAACGAATGGTGTTGTAGCCCACGCCCACGGTGCCAGGCTGCGCCAACTCGCGTTCGATGGTGTCGGCAAACTCGTATTCGGGCAGGCCCTGTTCCACGCAGGTTTGGGGCACGATGCCAGTCAGCAGGCAGGCTTCGGGCTCGGGCAAATAGTCGCGTGGCGGCTGGCAATAGATCATCAGCGGCTCGCCCACCTCGTTGAGATCGGCATCGGTACGCACGCCCGCAAACTGGGATGGCCGGTCGCGCCGGGGCACTCGGCCAAAGGTTTCGTAGTCGTGCCAGTAGAAGGTGAAGTCGCCGCTCATGGAATTCAATACTTTGCATCACAGCAAAACGGCCCGCTGGAAATCCAGTCGGGCCGCTGTGGGGTTGGAACCGAAGGCGATCAGCGCTTGCGAATGACCACGCTGCCCACCGAGTAACCAGCGCCAAACGAGCACAGCACGCCCACATCGCCCGACTTCATGTCGGTGTGATGCTTGTGGAAGGCGATGACTACACCCGCCGAGGAAGTGTTGGCGAATTCGTCCAGGATCAACGGTGCCACATCAGGGCCCGCCTCGCCGCCAATCAGGCGCTTGACCACCAATTGGTTCATGCTCTGGTTGGCTTGGTGCAGCCAGTAGCGACGCACTTGAGTGGGCTCCAGCGACAGGGCCCCCAGGTGACCTTCGATGTGCGCAGCGGCAATGGGCACCACTTCCTTGAACACCTTGCGACCTTCTTGACGGAAGGTTTTGTCGCGGGCGTTCGGGTCGGTGTCTTCGCAACGGTTCATGAAACCGAAGTTGTTGCGAATGTTGTTCGAGAACTGGGTGGCCAGCTTGGTGCCCAGCACTTCCCACTGGTCTGCCGAGGTGGCCGTGTCAGCACTTTCCACCACAGTGGCGGTGGCCACATCACCAAAGATGAAGTGGCAATCGCGATCGCGCCATTCCTGGTGGGCAGAGGTGATTTCGGGGTTGACCACCAGCACGCATTTGGCCGAACCGCAACGAATGGCGTTGACGGCTTGTTCCAGCGCGAAGGTGGCGGTTGAGCAGGCCACGTTCATGTCGAACGCGAAACCGTTGATGCCCAGGGCCTGTTGAATTTCGACGGCCACGGCGGGGTAGGCGCGCTGCATGTTCGAGGCACCGCAGATCACGGCGTCGATGTCTTCAGGCATTTTGCCTGCTGCGGCCATGGCCTTGTGGCAGGCGTCCACAGCGATCTCGGCCATCATCGACAGTTCGTCGTCAGCGCGAGGCGTGAAACGAGGATACATGCGATGCGGGTCGAGCACGCCGGACTTGTCCATCACGTAGCGCTGCTTGATGCCAGACGCTTTTTCAATGAACTCAACGCTGGAATGGGCCAGGGGCTCGCGCTCGCCGGCTTCGATCTGCGCGGCAAATTGGGCGTTTTGCTGATCAACGTAGGCGTTGAAGGCTTCGACCAGTTCGGCGTTGGTGATGGTGTGTGGCGGCTGGTACAGACCAGTCCCGCTGATAACGACTGCGCTCATGGCTTCGAAGGGGCTTTGCCACACCCTGGTGGGATGCGCTCGCCCGGATCATCAAAACAGCAGATTTTGCCACCTTTTACCAAGCAGACAAAATTCGGCGCCCCCGCTGAATTAAGCTTGGGCGCAAACGGTCACATCGCACACTTTTCCAAAGGACTTCGCCATGAAAAATACCCTGATCGCTGTGTTGGCAACCGCTGCTCTGGCCCCCACCCTGGCCATGGCCAAAGCCGACTGCCCAGCCCACCCCAAGGCCGAGTGGCTGAAAGAGTCAGAAGCGCGCGCCAAACTGGAAGCCCAAGGCTACAAGATCCGCAAGTTCAAGGTCGATGGTCAGTGCTACGAGATTTACGGCTTCAACAAGGAAGGCAAGAAGGTCGAAATTTATTTCGATACCAAGACGCTGGACATCGTCAAGGCTGAAATCGAGTGACACGGGCTTTGTGGTCCCCGTTGGTTCGGCTCACCCATTGGGGCGTGGCCGCACTGGTGCTGTTCAACCAGTTCAATGATTCGGGGCGGATTCACCGATGGGCAGGCTATGCAGCGGCCGCGCTGGTGGTCTGCCGCCTGGTTTATGGCTTCGCCCGACCACGGCAAGACCCTGCCCGAATCCATATCCCGGGGCCCACAGCACTGAGGGACCACCTGAAAGCCATTGGCCGCAAGGCGCTGGCGCCCAGCCACGGACACAACCCTGTGGGCATGTGGGCCGCGCTCATCATGTGGACCCTGATCCTGGCCTTGGGCATCACGGGTTGGATGAGCCAACTCGATCGCTACTGGGGCGAGGAGTGGCTGGAAGAGTTCCACGAAGGCTTGGCCAACACCCTGTTGGGCGTGGTCGTGGTGCACTGGGTGGGCGTATTGAGCATGTCAGCCCTGCTCAAACAAAACCTGGTTCGCGCCATGGTCACGGGCGGTGAATCAAGTTCTGAAACTGGCACGCCTGCGTCGATCAAAACGGAACAGCGCTCGCCAAACTGAGTTGTTGGCCGCTGACGGGGTGTGTGAAACGAAGCTCGGCCGCATGAAGCAATAGGCGCCCGCCAGCGCTGGCTGCGGGGCCATACAAGGGGTCGCCCACAATGGCATGCCCCAAGGCCAGCATGTGTACCCGCAATTGATGTGATCGTCCCGTGATGGGCTCCAGATCAACCCGACTGACACCGGCTTGCGCATCGCGATCGCGCACCCAATAGCGGGTCTGCGAAGGCTTGCCGATTTCGTGGTCTACCTTCTGGCGAGGGCGATTGGGCCAATCGGTAATCAGCGGCAAATCCACCAGGCCGTCATCGTCCTCGACACGACCGTGCACCACCGCCTGATAGCGTTTGTCCACCTCTCTACGCAAAAAGAGTTCGCTCAGCAAGCGCTGCATTTCCTTGCCTCGGGCCATCAGGAGCAGGCCGGACGTGTCCATGTCGAGTCGGTGAACGATCAAGGCATCGGGGTAACGCGCCTGCACACGTGCGGCCATGCAATCGGCAAAGGCCTCGCCACGCCCTGGCACACTGAGCAAGCCGCTGGGTTTGTCGATCACGATGAGGTGTTCATCGCAAAAGAGCGGCACCAAACCGAGGTCTGGCGGCGGCCGATAGTCGATCAGTTGGTGGGTGCTCATGGTCGACTGCCGTAGCGTCGCGCCAGCACCGTGCACACAAACATCTGAAGCTGGTGGTAGATCATGATGGGCAAAATCAACACCCCCATGGCAGCCGAGCCACCGAACAGCAACTTGGCCATCGGCATGCCCGAGGCCATGGTTTTTTTCGATCCACAAAACACAGCCACGATCTCGTCTTCGACATCAAACCCCCAGCGGCGCGCCACCCAACGAGTCAGCCACAGGGTGGGCAACAGAAAAACGGCGGCCCCTACAGCGGTTTGAACCAGCAAACCAGCACCATGCCGGGTCCAGAGCCCATCGGCCACGGAATCAGAAAAAGCAGACCACACCAACAGCACGATCACCCAGCGATCAAACACATTGGTGACAGGCTTCAGGCGGGTGAACAACGGCAGCAACCAAGGGCGAGAGAGATGCCCCAGCGCAAAAGGCAAGAGCAGCATCTTGGCGATCTTCAGCATGGTCTGGCCCACATCGAGCGCTTCACTCCCCTGCCCGCCAATGACCAGGCTGACCAGCATCGGCGTCAAAAACACACCCAACAAGGTCGACAAGGTGGCATTGAGCACCGCCGCAGCCACCCGGCCCCGAGCCAGGGCCGTCATGGCCACCGAGGAAGACACGGTAGAAGGCAGCACCGCCAGGAAGAAAAAGCCCATCTGCAAGTCATGTGGCACCCAATGCCCCAACAGCAGCACACACCCCCCCCACCAAAGCGGAAACCAGACGTAGGTACACACCTGCACCACCAGATGCAAGCGCCAACGCGAGGCCCCGTCCTTGAGGCTATCGGTAGACAAACCCATGCCATGCAGGAAAAACAGCCCCAGCACGCCCAAATCGGTCACCGTGCCCAGGTGCAACACTCCCTGGCTGCGCCCCAACTGAGGCCACAAACTGGCCACCACCACGGCCATCACCATGCCAGACAAAAACCAGTCCACACGAGGCCACTTCAGCTTCAACACGCGCATGCTTCCTTCTCACATCGGCGTGCGCCAGCCAACAGCAAACCACCGACGCACCCGCGCATTATCGACACTCGGACCGGGTGATTGCCAACGATACCGAAAGCCCCCTGCCGTCCAGCCCGGCGCCCCAAGTCAACTGCCCGTTCAAGATCTCGGCCGCTTGGGCCACAATCGTCAAACCCAGTCCACTGCCTAGCTTCACGCCCTCGTGAGCACGGCGCGGATCAATGGCCCTCCGCGCCCATTGCTCTTCCGATAAGCCTGGGCCATCGTCGGCCACCACCAGGGTCCAGTTGCGCGCAGACTGGCTGATCCGTACCGCAACACGGCCTTGCTCCGAACCATGCGTGATCGCGTTTTTGAGAAGGTTCTTCAGCACCAGCGCCAAGGCCGGTTCGCTCACAGGCACGAGCAGGTGTTCCGGCGCATCCAGCATCAACTCAATGCGCCGTTTTTGCGCCAATGGCATGAAGTCAATCATCAGGTCTTGCGCCACACGCACCACATCAACCTCGGGACACGGCTCAGCCAATTGCGATGACAAGGAGGACAGGCAGATCAGCTGATTGATCTGAGTCGATGTGGTCTCAATGGTCTTCTCAAGAACCAGCAGGCTTTGACTTTTGATTTCCGGGTCATGGGTTGTTGCCACAACGTGGGCATGCCCGGCCACGATGGCCAAAGGCGTTTTCAATTCGTGCGCCACGGTTTCGTAGAACTGCTTTTCATGCTCTCGCTGCAATCGAACCCGGCCCAACAGGTCATTGAATGAGACCAGAATGGGTGTCAGCTCAAGGTACCCCGTAGGGTCACGCAGGGCGGTAAAGTCATCCGCCCCCCTTGTGTTGACATCGTCGGCCAGGCGCTTCAGTGGCTTAAGCCCTTGCCAGACCGCCAACATCAACAACAAGACCAAAACGGGAAAGGCCCACAACATGTAGCCCAGCAAGTCCAAGCCAATCGCAGTCAGTGCCGCGGCATCGTCCATGGCGGGATGCCAGATGGTGAGTTGCCAATGGGCCGATGTTTTGGAGACCGGCCAATAGGGGCGCTGATCAACCAGCATGATTTGCCCGTGCGACGAAGTTGTCGCAGGCAAGGAGACCGCCGGGTGTGACAAGAACTGTCGGCCGGTGCTCAGATGCCGCCACTGAAAATAGACTGGCCCCTTTGAGGCGGCCTCGCTGCCCGCGTTCAATTGTTCAAAGGTGGTGTGGGTGTGAGCGATGGCAGATTCAGCCTGGTACGGCTCCAAGCGCTCCAGCGACGTCAACAATGACTGATTGAGTTGCCCTTGCTCAAGCTGACTCAAGAGTTTGTGCTTGTAGCCCAGATAGTCCTTGGCCAGCAGCATGCCCCATATCAGCAACATGCCCATCAGCAAGGTGAACACCAAGCGTCTCTTCAGGGAAGGTTTGAACAATAAATCCATACGCTTGCGCCATTTGCTACAAAACGAATTGATACCCAATACCCCGATGGGTCTTGATGCGATCACCACCGATTTTTTTGCGCAAATTCGACATGTGAACCTCGATGGTGCTTTCCTCCACGGGCTCTCCCAGCGGCTGAACCCGGCGGCACAACTCTCTCTTGGACACCACGCTGTCTGGATTCTTCGCCAGCACTTGCAAGATATTGAATTCGCGCGGCGACAAATCAATCGCTTCGCCGTGAAGCCAGGCGCGCTGGGACTTCAAAGACAGCTCCAACGCGCCACATTGCCAACGCTCACTGGCCTGTCGCGCATGTCGGCGATGGACTGCGCGAAGTCTTGAGATCAACTCAGCCATGGCAAAGGGCTTGGCCAAATAGTCGTCGGCGCCCTCATCCAATCCCACCAATCGATCAGACAAGGCCACACGGGCGGAAATGACGATCACCGGAATGGGCAAACCCAATTGACGCCAAAGGCGCAACATGTCCAGCCCGTCCACGTCAGGCAAGCCCAGATCGAGCAACACGCCATCTGGCTGAGGCTGCAATGCGCTGAGATTGACGTCCTTGCCCGACCTGACCCAAAGCACCGTCATACCCTCGGCACGCAGCGCCAAGAGAATGGCCTGCCCCAGATCCAAATCGTCTTCGAGAAGAAGTATGTGCATGAAAGCCAGTCTAGCGGCTTGACCTTTAGCCAAGCTAAAGGTTGGGTATCTAAGCTCGCACCCATGGCTTTGACCATACCCATACCTTAAACACCAGGACAGAAACATGAAACTGAGGACCTGCCTTCTTTTGGCTTGCACCTTGACCGCCTTGCTAGGCTGCGCCACACAAGCCCCTCCGCCACCCACGCTAAGCAAAGGACAGCAGCAAGAAGCCATCGACCATCTCAAGCGCTTCATTACACAGGAAATGCGCAACGCCGACACCCAAGGCTTGAGCATTGCCATCGTCAGTGACCAAGCCGTGGTGTGGGAACAGGGCTTTGGTTGGGCCAATCACGAAAAGCAATACCCGGCCAACGCACAAACGCTCTACCGTGCTGGTTCCATCTCCAAGCTGCTGACCGATCTGGGCGCATTGCAGCTCGCCGCCGCGGGGCAACTGAACATCGACGCACCCGTTCGCCAGGTATTGCCTCAGTTTGCCCCTGTCGCCCCGGATGGGCAAACCTACCCCATCACGCCGCGCATGCTGATGACCCATCACAGTGGCTTGCCTAGAGATGTGCTCAAGGGCTTCATGTCCAGTCAACCCGAGCCCTTCTCTGAGGTCATCAAGCAACTGAACGCCCTCGGTGCCGACGACACACCTCTGCGCAGCTTCTCCTACTCCAACGCCGGCATCAGCGTATTGGGTGCGGTCATGGACCAAATCACGGGGCAGTCCTTTGCCCCGTGGATGCAAAACGCAGTTCTACAGCCCCTGGAGATGACCCACTCCGCGTTCGAGCCCCGTCCTAGCACCGACGAAAAGATGGCTCAGGGCTACATCAAAGGTCAACCCGCCACGGAACCCGGACTGCGCGATGTGCCAGCAGGAGGGCTGACCAGCAGCGTGCATGACCTGTCCAACTTCATGCGCATGGTTTTTGCCGACGGCCAATTCAACGGCAGACAGATCCTGCCGGCCGATTGGATGAAATCGATGTTGACACCACAAAACACTGATGTAGCACTGGATGCCGGCTTTCGCGTAGGGCTTGGCTGGATGCTGAGTTCACTCAGCCAAGACACACCCAAGGGACTTGGCCCGGTTGCGCATCACGCTGGCGCGACACGCCTGTTCAACAGCCAAATGTATGTGCTCCCTGAACAGAAGATAGGCGTCATCGTGATGGCCAATGACCAGAACGCTCACGCCTTGGTCGACAAAGTGGCGCTCAGAGCCCTGAACGTGCAACTGCAGGCGCAGCTCGGGTATCGCCAGCCCCCCGCGCCCATCGTCCCTTGGGCCACATCGCAACAGGAGGCTGCTTCCAGCCACCAAGACACTGCCGACAATAAATGGGCTGGGCTATACAGCACCGCTGTGGGGCCCGTTCGCATCAAGCAAACCTCATCAGACGCACCGCGAGCCGAGGTCTTGGGTAAAACATTCACCCTGCGCATGCGAGAAAACGGCAGCCGCTCGCCGGTGTGGTCTCTGATGGGCCTCATTCCGGTTGAGCTGGACGGGCTGACCCAGTTTGAATTCACCCGGACAGACATCCACGGCGTGGAGGCGCTCATTGGGCGTCTGGGCGAACAAAACATGCTGCTCGGCTCACGCATTCCAGACACAGCCATTCCACCCGCCTGGCAACAACGGGTGGGCCGCTACCGGCTCATCAACCAAGGCGACGACAGCATTGCCATTTCAGACATTCAAATCCAGCTGGAAGATCACCGTCTGATCTTGTCATTCACAGACCCCGATGCTGGGGACCACCCCCAAGAACTCCATCTGCGTCCACTGTCTGACACCAGTGCGCAAGTGCTGCAACCCATCCCTGGAGCCGGCCCTCGGCTTCAGGTGGTGCATGCAGCCGGGAAAGAGCAGCTTTCATTCAGCGGATTTTTGGCTGAACGTCTGTCGAATTGACGAACGGCCGTGCCGCTGCGCTGCCAAATTCCCCACGCAAACACCCGTTTGCATGACAATACGGGGTTTTCCTTGGCACGGGGCTCGTCCGCCCCTCAATGGCATGACCACACACTACACCCTCAGCGATTTCGACTTCGAGCTGCCGCCCGAACTCATCGCCCAGCACCCCGCAGCCGAACGCAGCGCCTCCCGCCTGCTGGATGGGCGAAGCAGCCCCCCGGTTGACCGCGTTTTCCGCGACCTGCCCAATCTGCTGCGAGCCGGCGATCTGCTGGTTTTCAACAATACACGGGTCATCAAAGCCCGCTTGTATGGACACAAGCAGTCAGGCGGGGCTGTCGAGGCCCTGGTCGAGCGCGTGCTACCCAACCGTGAGGTCTGGGCCCACATGCGCTCCAGCAAATCACCCAAGCCTGGCAGCGTGGTGCGCTTTGCCGACGCCTTTGACGCCGAGGTCCTTGGCCGCTGCGGCCCTGACAATGGCATGTTCCACCTTCGCTTGTCTGGTGAGCCCTTCGAGTTGCTCGAACAACATGGCCACGTGCCACTGCCGCCCTACATCACCCACGCCGACGAAGAAGACGACGTGCGTCGCTACCAGACGGTGTTCGCAGCCCACCCGGGTGCGGTGGCTGCCCCTACCGCGGCGCTGCACTTCGACGAAGCCCTGCTGCAAGCCCTGAAAGACAAGGGCATTGGTACCGCCGCCGTGACCCTGCACGTGGGTGCGGGCACTTTCCAACCCGTTCGCACCGACAACCTGGCTGAGCACAAGATGCACAGTGAATGGTTCAACGTGACAGAAGAGACAGCGCAGGCCATTCGCACCACGAAAGCAGCTGGCGGCCGCGTGGTATCGGTAGGCACGACCACCTTGCGTGCGCTGGAATCGGCCGCACTGAACGCCCCTGCCGATGAGATCCTAAACGTGGGCAGCCGCGACACCGACATCTTCATCACCCCGGGCTTCGACTTCAAAGTGGTGGATGTGTTGATCACCAACTTCCACCTGCCCAAAAGCACCCTGATGATGCTGGTCAGCGCCTTGGCTGGCTACGACCACATTCGCGCGCTGTACCAGCACGCCATTGAACAACGCTACCGTTTCTTCAGCTACGGCGATGCCATGCTGATCGAACGCTCCGCCCAGCCCGCTTGAACGAACGAGGCCCCACGATGTTGAAATTTGATCTGCTCAAAACCGAAGGCCTGGCGCGACGCGGCCGCATGACCCTCAACCACGGCGTGGTCGAGACCCCCATCTTCATGCCTGTTGGCACATATGGCACGGTCAAGGGGGTGATGCCCAAGTCGCTGGAAGACATGGGCGCACAGATCATTCTGGGCAACACCTTCCACCTGTGGATGCGCCCTGGCCTGGACATCATGCAGCAGTTCGGTGGACTGCATCAGTTCGAAGCCTGGAACAAACCCATCCTGACCGATTCGGGCGGATTCCAGGTGTGGTCGTTGGGTGAGATGCGCAAGATCAGCGAAGAAGGCGTGCGCTTTGCCTCGCCCGTCAACGGCGACAAGCTCTTCCTCACCCCCGAGGTGAGCATGCAGATCCAGACGATTCTGAACTCAGACATCGTCATGCAGTTCGACGAATGCACCCCTTACTGGCAAGGTGAAAAGGGCTCAGGCCACATCACCAGCGAAAAAGAAGCGCGTGTGTCGATGGAGCTGAGCCTGCGCTGGGCCAAGCGTTGCATCACCGAATTCGAGCGTCTGCAAAACCCCAATGCCCTGTTCGGCATCGTGCAGGGCGGCATGTTCGAAAACCTGCGTGAAGAATCGCTGGCCGCCTTGGTTGACATGAACTTGCCCGGTTATGCAGTGGGCGGCGTCTCCGTGGGCGAGCCCAAAGACGAAATGCTGCGCGTGATGAACCACATCGTGCACAAGCTGCCTGAAAACAAGCCGCGCTACCTGATGGGCGTGGGCACGCCAGAAGACCTGGTCGACGGCGTGGCCGCAGGCGTTGACATGTTCGACTGTGTCATGCCCACCCGCAATGCGCGCAACGGCCACCTGTTCACCCGCTTTGGCGACCTGCGCCTGCGCAATGCCAAGAACAAGGCCGACCAGCGCCCGGTTGACGAGACCTGTACGTGCTACACCTGCCAGACCTTCAGCCGTGCTTACCTGCACCACCTGGACCGCTGCGGTGAAATGCTCGGCCCCATGCTGACCAGCATCCACAACCTGCACTACTACCTGAACCTGATGAAGGAAGTGCGCCAGGCGCTGGACGAAGGTCGCTTCGCCCAGTTCCGTCAGCAGTTCGCAGCCGACCGCGCTCGCGGCGTGTGATCGCGCCCCGGCAGTGAGCCAGGGCTGCCAAGCTCACCGGTTCACCAAAAGGCCCACTGCCCCCACACGACCACCCAGATGCCCAACACGCCATTGGTCACGGCATGTGCGACCACGGGGGCCCACAGCGAGCCCGTTCGCTTGTACAACCAGGCATAGGCTAGCCCCGCCACAATCGCACCCAGCCAAAGGGTGTGGGCCAAAGTGAAGGCAAACGTCGATAAGGCAATGGCCTTGATCGATGCCGTCTGCGGCGAGACCTGCTCGAAGTCCGGGTTATCGACCCAGCGCATCAGGAACGAGCGCCAGAACAGCTCTTCCATCACGGGCACCATCAAAGCCGCCCCCACCCACCGGAACAGAATCAACCCCCATTGCAGGCTGCCGTCTTCATTCACGGGCCGGAAGGTCGCCGTAGGGCTGCCCAGAATCATCCAGGGCTCTGTCAGGTTGATCCACAACTCGAACACCACCAAGCCCACCGCGATGGACAAGGCCCAATCCAGACGGCTCATCTTGCGCTGATCGGGCTGCAACTCACGATACTGGGGCCAGAACCAATACAAGGCCCCACTGACCACCAACACCCCAATGCCATACACCCACTTGGCATCCAACACCGCCTGCCAGGATGCAGGCCAATTGCCACGCAGGGCCAAAATGACCATGAACAACACAAAAGGAAGCACGCGAGCCCAGGCGGCTCGACTCAACATCTGACTCATGACCCCATCATCCTTCCGGGAGATGTCATTCGGTTGACAAGAACACCCCACCTCAGGGGCTAGGCTCTTCCAGCAAAGCTTGCACCTTTTGCTGCAACAACTCAGGCGAAACCTGGGCGGGCTCAATGGCCTCACCCACAACCAGCCCCACCCGATTGAACAAGCCACGACGCAAAGGCTTGGCCATGGCCACCCCATCAATGCGGGAAAAACTGGAACCCCAAAGATTGTGCAGGGCAGACGGAATGACCGGCACTGGCACGCCTTCCAGAATTTTCATGATGCCGCCCTTGAATGGCTGCAATTTGCCGTCGCGTGTGATGGCCCCTTCCGGGAACAGGCACAGCAACTCGCCCTCGCGCAACACCTGCTTGGCACGCTCAAACGCCGCTTCATAGGCCTCAGGATCCTCTTTTTGAGGGGCAATCGGAATGGCCTTGAGCATTTTGAACAGCCAACCCAACACGGGGGTCTTGAAGATGCGGTGGTCCATGATGAACACCATGGGGCGCGGGCTCACGATGCCCAAGATCACCGCGTCCACAAAGCTCACGTGGTTGCACACCAGAATGGCCGCACCGTCGGTGGGCAAGTGTTCCTCGCCGCGCACCTTGACGCGATACACCAAACGCGTCAGCAACAGCATCAGCAAGCGGAAGATGTATTCCGGCATCAGCCAGAACACATAACCCACCACAACGATGTTCAGAATCGCGGTGGCCGCAAACACCTCCGCAATGGTGAACCCCGCCCCCAGCAAAGCGCCAGCTGCCAGGCTCGACACGATCATGAACAAGGCGTTCAAGATGTTGTTGGCCGCAATGATTCGGGCACGGTGGCTGGGTTTAGCGCGCAACTGAATCAAGGCATACATGGGCACGCTATACAAGCCAGCGCTGAAAGCCAACAGCGCCAGATCTGCCATGACCCGCCAATGCGCAGGCTGCTCAACGAATTCGCCAACGCTCAAGAACGCACCACCGGCATGCGACAGGCCCTGCGTGGCCAGATACAAGTCCCACGCAAACACGGTCATGCCCACCGCCCCCACAGGCACAAGGCCGATTTCGACATGGCGATGAGACAAGGTTTCGCACAACAGCGAACCAATGGCAATGCCAATCGAGAACACCACCAACAACAAGGACGCGACTTGCTCGTTGCCCCCCAGCACATCGCGTGCAAACGAGGGGAACTGAGACAAGAACACCGCACCGAAAAACCACATCCAAGAAATACCCAACAGCGAGCGAAACACACTGGGATAGTCGTATGCCAGCTTCAAATTGCGCCAGGTTTCCGAGACCGGGTTCCAGTTCAAGGTCAGACCAGGGTCAGCCGAAGGCGATTCGGGAATGGCCTTCGAAGTCCCCCAACCGACCAGCGCCACCAGCAGGCAACTGATCGCCACCCAGTGCGTACCCGAACCGGCGATGCTCATCAAGAGCCCGCCGCCCACGTTGCCCAGCAGGATGGCCACGAACGTGCCCATCTCGACCATGCCATTGCCGCCGGTCAATTCACGCTCACTCAAGTGCTGGGGCAGATAGGCATATTTCACCGGGCCAAACAAGGTGGAGTGCAAGCCCATCAAAAACACGCAAGCCAGCAAGACTGGCACCCATTGGAACCAGAAGCCAGCGGCAGCCACTGCCATGACGCCCACTTCCAGCACCTTGACTGCCCGCATGATCACAGCCTTGTCGTACTTGTCCGCCCATTGCCCCGCTGTGGCGGACACCAGCACAAACGGCAAGATGAACAAGGCACCAATCACGAGGCCAGCCATCTTGGGCTCAAGCCAAGTCACCTGCAATTGATAGGTCACCAGCACGGTGAACGCGAATTTGAACAGGTTGTCATTGGCAGCACCCAGAAACTGGGTCCAGAAAAACGGGGCAAACCGGCGCTGGGCCAACAGGCCAAACTGCCCCCCAGGGGTCTGACTCACAATCCAATCCTCTCTCTGTTAAGGTGCGACACAGCAAGTGCTGCCCACACAGCTCACATCTGGCAGACTGAACTGTATAGGCAAGACATGACCTCGCCCGCCTCGGATCAACACGCATTGCGCCTGTTTCTGGCCCTGTGGCCCGATTCGGCCACCCGTCAACGCTTGCAGCACTGGCAAGCGCAGCAAACCTGGCCCCCGGGGGCTCGCCAGACCTCCGCCCCCGACCTTCACCTCACCCTGCATTTCCTGGGGCAGGTTCCCGAAACCCAACTAGCCACATTGGTTCAAGCCCTGCCGAATCAGGTCCCGCCCATTGAACTGGAACTGGACACGCTGGAAGTCTGGCCCAACCAGATTGCCGCCCTGGTGCCGTCACATGAGTCTGCCGAGTTGTTGGCCCTGCATGCGCGCCTGGCCCAAGCCCTGGATCACTTGCACTTGCCTCGCGAGCTACGCCCCTACCGACCCCACGTCACGCTGGCACGCAAAGCCCAGGGCTTGATCCCCAAACCATGCGGCGCGATTCACTGGCGTGCTTCGAGTTATGTGCTGGCCCTGTCAGACCGGGGCTACCACCTCCTGCAGCATTACGGCTGAAGCGGGGGCGGGGGCAGGCGCGACAACACCTCATCGGTGTCCTCACCCAGCACGGGGCCGCGGCGCACGATGGCCCCCGGCGTACGCGACAACTTGGGCACGATGCCCGGCACCTCCACCGTCAAGCCATCGTGAGTGGTCACAGGCAAGATCATGTCGCGCGCTCGGTAGTGCGGGTCTTGCGCAATGTCCTTGGCGTTGTAGATGCGACCCACCGGCACGCTGGCGTCATTCAACACCGCCAACACTTCGTCTACCGTACGCCGCGAAGTCCATGCCCCAATCGCCTCGTCAATTTCAGAAACGCGCTTGACCCGCCCCGGGTTGTGAGCCAGTTCGGCGTCCGTCGCCAGGTCATCACGGCCAATGGCCTGCATCAGACGCTTGAAGATGGAGTCGCCATTGCCACCGATCACGACCATGCCATCGGCGCAGGAATAGGCGTTGCTCGGCGCAATACCCGGCAAGGCCGAGCCTGCGGGCTGACGCACCGCCCCAAAGGCACTGAACTCGGGCAAAAGGCTTTCCATGCAGTTGAACACGGCCTCGTACAAAGCCACATCCACCACCTGCCCGCGTCCCTTGGGCGCATCGGGGCCGACACTGGCATGGCGGGCTTGCAAAGCCGTCAGCACGCCAATGACACCATGCAGCGCGGCCAATGTATCCCCCAGGCTCACACCCGCGCGCACGGGTGGACGACCCGGCTCGGCATTCAGGTAGCGCATGCCCCCCATGGCCTCACCCACCACGGCAAAGCCCGGGCGCTCGCGATACGGCCCCGTCTGTCCATACCCACTGATGCGCAGCATGATCAGCCCTGGGTTGGTCCGACTCAAGGCTTCGTAACCCATGCCCCATTTCTCCATGGTGCCGGGCTTGAAGTTTTCGATCAGGATGTCGGCTTCGTCTATCAAGCGGCGAGCTGTGTCCCGGCCCTCGGTCGTACGCAGGTCCAGCACCACACTCTTCTTGTTGCGGCTTTGAACCTGCCACCACACGCTGGTGCCGTTGTGCAGCATGCGCCATTGGCGCAGGGGGTCGCCACCGCCCCCCTCAGGGGCCTCTTGCGCAGCAGGCGGCTCGATCTTGATGACCTCGGCCCCGAAATCAGCCAGGGTCTTGCCGGCAAAGGGGCCGGCAATCAACTGCCCCAACTCGACAACCTTGATGCCGGCCAGAGCCTGGGGTGGAACCTGGGGCGAAGGAGATGTATCAGGCGTGCTCATGGGCACGCATGGTATTACTTCTTGGCCTCTGGCTGCTTGCTTTCCGGATCGGTCACAAACCCGATCTTGCTCAACCCCGCGCGAGACGCATCAGCCAAGGTTTCCGCCACGGCACGGTAGGGCACGTTCTGATCTGCCCGCAGATGAACTTCGGGTTGCGGCTGCTTGGCCGATTCCTGCACGAACCGCGCGGCGGCCTCATCCCGGCTCAAGGCTGCGCCATTCCAATAGCGAATGCCATCGGCATCGATCGACAAATCGATCTTCTCGGCTTTCACCGACATCACCTGCGCACTGGCCTTGGGCAAATCTACTTTTACCGAATGGCTCAGCAGAGGGGCCGTGACAATGAAGATCACCAACAGCACCAGCATCACGTCGATCAGCGGCACCATGTTGATCTCGGCCAGCGGTGCCCCGCCCCGCTTGTCATCAAAACTGGCAAAGGCCATGACTGTCTCCGATCAATGGGCTGCGGGTTTCTTGATGGCGCGCACGGTGGCTGACTCAGCCGCATCTGGCTGGCTGCCCTTGAGGGTCTGTCCCGTCGACAGGAAGGTGAACAACTCGAACGCGAAGGCATCCAAGCGGGCTCCCCACACGCGGTTGCTGCGGGTCAGCCAGTTGTAGGCCATCACGGCTGGAATGGCCACAGCCAGGCCCACGCCGGTCATGATCAGCGCTTCACCCACTGGGCCGGCCACCTTGTCGAGCGTGCCCGCACCGGTAGCACCAATGGCCAGCAAGGCGTGATACACCCCCCAGACAGTACCGAACAAGCCAACGAACGGTGCGGTGGCACCAATGGTGGCCAACACACTCAAGCCGCTTTCCATGCGCATGGTGTCTTCGTCCAGCACCTTCTTGATGGTGCGGGTCAAAAATTCTTGTGCCGAGCCGGCTTCTTCCAGCTTGGCTGCGCCAAATCGGGCATGGTGGGCCTGGGCATGCATGGCATGCGATGTCAGATGAGCAAAAGGCTCGTTCACACCGTGCGTGGCAATTTCATGCTGCACGGCTTCCAGCGAGGTCGCGTTCCAGAAAAAATTCAAGAAGGCCTTGCTGCGGCGCTGGCGCTGGAACAGGGCCACACCCTTGATCACGATCAGAGCCCAGGACACCAGCGACATCAGCACCAGGATCACGAACAAGCTCTGGCCCACCACATCGGTTTGGGCAATGAAGTGCGCGAAGCCGAGCTGAGCGGGCGCTTGCTCCACTTGGGCCTGGGTCACAACCGGGGCAGACGCCGCCACCGGCAAGGCAGAGGAAACAGCAGATTCAGTAGCAGACATGACTTACTCGACAGAAGGCTTGAAAACATACGGTGCCTGCACTTCAAATCGCTGCGGCACCCCATTGGTGGTGTAAGGCACATAGCGGGATTGCAGCGCGGCATCGCGCGCCGCAGCATCCAGCCGAGAAGAACCAGAAGAGCGACTCACCGTGACACTGACTGGCAGGCCGTGCTCGTCAACCAGCACAGAGAGATAGGTGGTGCCAACCTCGCCCAAACGCTCTGATATCTTGGGATAGGTGGGAATAACCTGCTTCAGATACCGAACCGATGTGTGCGACAACTGAACAGGGCGTGCAGACATCAATTGGGCCCCAGAGTCCGCCACGGCGGAAGCCGCGGCTGTGGGCCTGACGGCAGCAGGCGCAGCAACGGGCACATCGGCAGCAGCCTTGGCATCGACCACGGCAGGGGCCACCGGCACCACCATGTCTTGCGCTTGCGCTGGGGCGGCGGCAGCCAAGACCGGCGCGGGCTGAATCAAGGGAGCAGGTGCTGGCGTGGCTGCAGGCCGAACGGGTGCAACCGACGTTTGAGGGACCACGGCTGGCGCGGTCGGCACCAGATCGCCCGACGGCGTTTCGGTCAAAAGCGACACCGAAATGGGCGCCACCTCACCCAGCACGGCATCTTGACGAGAGGTCAACACCACCAGGGTGGCCACCACTGCATGCACCACAACCACTGCCCCCACCAGCCCCCAGCGAACGCGCTGGCTGACATCACGAGGCAAATCGGTCAGGGCAGGCAAAGAAGCAGAGAGAGCTGAAGCAACCATGTCGAAATTCTAGCAAACAATTGCTATTGAGAATCAATCTCATTACAAATTGATCCAGTTTCCCCTCGGTAAGGGGATGCGCCACCAGTCGGAGCCAGATGGCTTCGTGGGATGATCGCAGAGCTAGACGTACACAGGGATGCCATGAATCAAGAAGCCTTGCTGTCGCCCATCGCAGGCGGCCAGCCATGTGGCGAGGACTTGTCTTTCTCGACCGAATTTGACCAAATCGCCGAAATGCGACGCGAAGACGATCCGACGCTGGATCAAGGCGAATGGATCACCGCATTGAAAGTGGCCGATTGGCCTGGCGTGGCCCAACTCTGCACCCAACTGCTGACCGAGCGCACCAAAGACCTCCGCCTGGCCATGTGGCTGACCGAGGCCCTGGCCCTCACACAAAGCTATGTGGGCCTGAAGAATGGCCTGCAGATTTGCACCGAGCTGTGCCGCCAGTATTGGCCAGACCTCTACCCCCAGGCTGACGATGGCGACATGGACGAGCGCATCGGCAACGTCTCCTGGCTGTTGCAACGCGTGGTCACCCTGGCCGATACACGTCCTGTGATCAGGTCCCGCCAGGGCGCCGCCTACAGCCTGCAAGACTGGCGTTCGGCCAAGCTCACCCCCAGCAGCCCCCACGCCCATGGCCATGGCCAGCAAGACGCGCAAGACAAGGTCACGCTGGACCAGATCAAACGTGCTCTGAGCGAAACCGCTCACGACCAACTGCGCGCCCAACTGGATGCCTTACGCGAAGCCCAGGCCCAGCTACTTGGCTGGCAAGAAGTCATCGATGGCCATTTGGGTGACGATGGCCCAGGTTTCGTGGCAGCCAAAGAAGCCTTGAGCCAAGCTCTGCACGACCTGGAGCGTGTGGCCAGAGAAGCCGGCCTGTTTGAAAGTGCCGAAGCCAACGCAACAGACGACGGCACCGACGCAACAGACTCGAATGACAACACCGTAGCGCAAGCCGAAGGTGCTTCGGTTCGCGGCGGCCCGCTTCGCAGTCGCGCCCAGGCGCTGGAACAACTGCGTGAAGTGGCAGCGTTTTTCCGGCGCACAGAACCTCACAGCCCCGTGGCCTACCTGGCAGAAAAAGCGGTGAAATGGGGCGACATGCCGCTGCACGAATGGCTGCGCAAGGTCATCAAAGACCAGGGGTCCATGTCGCACCTGCAGGAATTGCTGGGCCTGGAACCCGAAGACGGCCAGCAGCAGGGCTACTGACCACTCAATCAGGCCTGCATCAACTCATCCAGGCAACGCAACACCGCCACCACGTCAAGTGGTTTGGTCAGATAAGCCGCAAAGCCCCTCGCCTTGGCGGCGTGAATGGTGTCGGGCATCGCGTCAGCCGACAAGGCCACACGCGGCAGCCCGGCCGTGTTCGGATGCCGATCCAAAGCCTCAGCCAACTCGAACCCGGTCATGTCACCCAGGTGCATATCGAGCACCAGCAAATCGGGGCGTTGATGCGCCGCCAATTCCAGCGCCTGCCGACCACTTTGCGCCACCAACAAGCGGCACTGTGGGCGCAGTGACATAACCTGCCGGAACAGCGCTACATTGACATCGTTGTCTTCCACGTAAAGCACGGTGTAGCCCGTCTCCGGGCCATTGAGCGTGCCCGAAATCGTGGACACCTCCTCGTCATCCCAGTCGGGCTCGGGCATCTCCGCCCACGGCAAGCGAACCACAAAGCGCGTCCCCACGCCGACTTCACTGCTGACATCAATGCCGCCGTGCATCAACTCCAGCAAACGGCGCACGATGACCAAGCCAATGCCCGTTCCTTCGATGCCGGTGGACTCGGCCCCCAAACGGTTGAAGGGTTCGAACAAATGGGCACATTGCTCTGCGCTCAAACCACGTCCGGTATCACTGACCTCGATGCTGACATCTCCGCCCTCATCTCGCCAAACCGAAACCAGCACGCGCCCGCCCCTGCGGTTGTACTTGATGGCATTGGTCAACAGATTGACCAGAATTTGACGCAAGCGCAGACGGTCTGCGAAGACAGTCACTCCACGCGCCACCTGGGGCGGCACCAACACCACCCCCGCATCCTGAGCCGCTGCGCCCACCATCGACACAGCCTCATCCAGCACATGGGCCACCACGACCGGCTCAATTGACAAAGGCAGGCTGCCCGAATCAATGCGAGACAAATCCAGCACATCGCTGATGACGCCCAACAAATGCCCCCCGGCCCGCTCAATCAACTCCACCTTCGAGCGTTGCCCATCGGTCAACGGGTGCTGGCGGTCCAGACGCAACAACTGAGCAAACCCCAGCACGGCATTGAGTGGCGTTCGCAACTCATGACTCATGCGAGACAAGAACTCACTCTTCGCCCGGTTGGCTGCGTCAGCCACCTGCGCCGCCACACGAGCCTCCTGATAAAGCTTGTGCTCGGTGATGTCAGCCGTGTGCCCGTACCAGACCAAACTGCCGTCGGCTTCCACCTGCGGCAAAGCCCGGCCTCCGTACCACCGCAAGCCCTTGCCATCCAGAATCACCCGGTATTCGAAATCGACCGGATACAAGGGCGTGCCTGGGCGCGGCTTTTTTGCCAATCGACGCACATAGGCCAGATCATCAGGATGCACCCGTTGATGGTGCGCCGTGTAATCCGTGGCCATGACCTCGGGCGACAGCTGGAACATCTCCATGGCACGGTCGCTGATGTAGAGAAACTTCGCCCGCCCTTCCTGGTCGTAGCCCACCTTGTGGATGATGCCGGGCACAAACTGCCCCATGCTGCTCAGCAGGGCCTCGCGCTCTCTGAGGGTCTGCTCAGACTGCTTGCGGTCGGAAATGTCTTCCATGACCGCCATGAACTGTTCCGGCTGGCCAGCCGAATCGCGCAACACCGACACCGCCAATGACACCCACTGACGCTTGCCATCCGGCCGCACGTAGCGCTTCTCGAACCGCAAATGGGAAAGGCGGCCGCTGATCAGATCTTGAGCTGCCTGCTCGCTGGCCATCACATCGTCCGCGTAGGTGATGTCGCGAAAGCGACGCGCCAGCAATTCCGCCGCGCTGTAGCCCGTGATTTCACTCAGCCGGGCATTGACCTGCAAAAAGCGACCGTCCAGCGACACCAAGGCCATGCCTACCGCTGACAGCGCAAATGTGTTCTTGTAGCGCGCAGCCTCGGCGCGCGCCAAAGCCAACTGTTCCTTCAGAACGGCCACATCCTCAGACTGCGACGCAGCCTGATGTGGGGGGTTCTTGCTCGTATCCTGCAAATCGATCTCCGGGACCCAACGGCAGACCGATGGTATGACCTCACCATCTCGGCGTCCGAGACGCATGACACGGTACTAGGCAGAAAAACGCCTTCGCACCTTCACAAGTGACAATGTGTCACAAATTTGGTGCATTCGGCCTAGGGACTGCCCCGGTAATCTCAATTCGTTAAACGATCAACTTGAACTCAATTCGACGGTTTCGTGCCCGACCATCCTCTGTGGCGTTGTTGGCGATGGGCTGATCCGGCCCCACCCCCTTGGTCCGAAGGTTCTGCGCCGACAACCCTTTGCTGACCAGATACGCCTTCACCGCCTCAGCTCGCGCCTCTGACAGCGCCAAGTTGCTGGCGCGAGCGCCATGGCCATCGGTGTGGCCAATCAGCTCAAAGGAACGTCCCTTGAACTGCGCCAGAGCCTTGGCCATTTCGTCCAGCAAGCGCGCACCAGCGGGCGTCAAAACGGAACTGCCGGGCTCGAACTCGACCGTTCGGTTGGCCAGAGCCTGGTCAATCAACACCTGCTCGGGCACCACCACTTTCAGCGCGTGCTTGACGGAATACCCCCCCGCCGCAGCTTGATTCAGATCGGCAATGACCTGCTGCCTGACCGTTTCGCTGGGGACCTCCCCGCGAATGTCAACCACCTGTCCCTCAAGGGAAATTTGTCCCTTGCTGACCTGCTTGATGGACGCTGGCAGCAGCCGCGCCAGATCCAGCTTCCACTGGTTTGATGCCGTCACCCCGCCGGTCATCAGCCGGTCCTGGACCCGCTCGCGGCCATACAGCGCCATCACCCTGGCGACCACTGCAGCCCGAAAAGAATCGTCGGGCACCAGACCTTGCAGAACCACTGGGGCGCTGCCACCGACCTGAGCCCAGACTGAACCGCCCAGGCCGAAGGCCAAGATCACTCCCGCCAAACCACGCTTACTGACCAAGGAACACCTCTTCATACGTTCTCAACGCCTGCGCCAAAGACATGGCCGGGTCTTTCAGATAGTTCGACAGTTTGCGCAGGCCGTAGTCGGCCTCCACTTCAGACTCAACCCAATCGGCTTCATCCAGCGTCACGCTGGTGGTTTGCAACTGCGTTGGATCCATCACCGCGTTCATCGTGGTCGTGCAAGCCCCCTGGAAACTCAACACCATGGAGGGCTTGCCCTCATGCGAGACCATGAAAATACCCCACTCGACCTCATGGCGGACAAAGAATCCGTTGACCAGAGACAGCCAGAACGCGGCCACTGGGGCACGAAGCAAGCGGTCTTGCACCAAGGGAAAGCGCAAAGCACGAGTCAGACGTGCAGGCCCTTGCGCCATCACAGGCTGCAGCAACAAGCCCAAGGCCAGCACGGCTTGCCTCACCGACATCCGATTGCCAGCCGCCGCGAGCATCTGCTCAAGGCTGGCCACCGAATGGGTTTCCAGGAAATCAACCAAACCAGCCCGAGAAGACGAGCGGGAGGCGTCAAACTCGACTTGCCCGCTCAAATGCGGCTGAACCTGTTCCAGATCGGCCGACGCAAATGCCTGGCGGGTGGTTTGATCCAACTTTGCCCACAGCCGCCCCAAGGCCAAAGGACTGACGGCCGTGAACCCTTGCGGATCAGGCAAATCGAAGGCAGCACCCAGCACGAACGGAAACCGCCGCCCAGAAGCATCTTGGCTGGCCAACCAGGTCCCAGCCAACCCCACGGAACTCTTGTTGCCCAAAATGGCAAACTGCACAGCCGGCGCAGCGTCGTAGATGAGCTTCCAACGAGGGTCAACGGCAAGGCGTTCCATCGATTGGGTCTGCCACCGATCCAGGCTGTCCACCAAGGGCGCATGCTGTGTGCTGCGAATGAAATCCCCCCGGCAAGGCAGCTTGCCGAAATAGACCAGATCGGCCTGCGCGGCGCCGTGGTTCATGGCTGCCCTCCGGCGTTACCTGCGGCCGTGGCCACTTCGTCAGCCGGCCCCACAATGATTGCGGGCAAAGCCCCTGGTTTGGACACCACGGTCGGTGCGGTACTGTCTCGACTCCCGCCCGCCGCCGCAGTGGTACCTGCCGGCGCGGCCGCAGGTGCAGCCGCCGTATTCGACACAATGCGCAACTGAACCGCCACGGCCACATTGGCTTGCGGCCAACGCAGCTCAAACATATTGCCATCCAGCTTCTTACGCTGAGCCGAGTTGATCATCTTCTCAAGGCCAAAGCGCCCGGGCTCGTTGAAGAATTCGACAGATCGACCATCATGGGTCACCCCCGTGATCTTCACCCCCGGCGTACCAGGCCCCGGCCACACAAAGTGGGACCATGATGCCGCTCCATTGCGATAGCGCACCGTCTGGCCATCGATGTCCACCGTGTATTCGGTCAAACCAGGCGCAGCCAAGGGCAGCATCTGAAACACCGTTTGCGCTTCAGCTGCCGCAGTCGCCGCTGGAGAACCCCCGCCGCCCGTACTGGCAGCCGCAGCGCCCGGCCCTTGCCCCGCCAGAGGGGCCACCCACATGCCCAAACCGGCAGCGAACTCAGGGCGTAAACGCACCCCCATGTCAGCCCATGTTTTGGCGGTGACCACATCGCCACGGCGCAGCACCAACGCCCCCAGCGACTGCTCGGTGAACTTCGACACCGATCCCTCGGCACCGAATACCTTGGCAATTTCGCCTGGGCTGGCCTCCACCTTCGATGAACGATCAAACGGATACTTGCTGGCCAAGGTGCGCTGGTAAGGGTCATACACCTGAGCCATCCAGACCCGGTTGAGTTCGGCTTCGGCGGGGCGAACAATCGCCCCGAACGCCTGCATCAAGGGGCGCACAAACAATGGGCGCAAGGCTTGTTTGGTTGCTTCGCTCATGCCCGTCAGCATGTGCTCATCGACCATCTTCAACGCTTCAGCCAGCTCGCCTGTGCCCTCGAAGGTCTCCGTCATCATCTTGCGCGCAGCAGGACCTGGGTCGCCTTGCGTTTTCATCTGGTTGAAGCGCCCGCGTACCTTACCCAGCGCTTGCAGGTAAGCCTTGAACAAGGGCTCACCACCCTCGCGTGGCTGCATCAATTTGGCCAAGCCATTGAACTCCTTGCCAATCGGGCCCATGGGAATACTGGGGTTCGCCATTCCCACATTCACATTCATGTTGACTTGTGACGGCGCCATGCCCAGCAGGCTTTGCTTGAACCACTCCACAAATGTGCGCTTGCCCGCCGCCAACCTGTCATTGAGCAAGGATGGGTTGTCCCACGAGGTCTGGTCGTACAAGGTGGAAATCAAGCGTCCCAAGGGCGAAGCAGACGGATCGCCCAATCGGTTCATACCTGCCACCGCTTGATCGAAACTCGCAAAGTCGACCACGGTCACGCCTTGAATGAACTTCTTCCACTCTTGTGCGTACTCGGTTTTGTAGAGCTGGGTCAGGGCCTTCTGGATCTGTTCAGGGCTGCCTTCCAGGGTCAAGTCGTCTGAAGCGGCGGTTTTCAACACCCAGTCGGTGGTCTGCAGTTCATTGTTGGCCGCGTTCTTGATGGCATCTTTCACATAGCCATCCCAGGCCTCGCGGGTGAACGATCCCGACACCGCATAGCTACCTGCCACGATATTGCGGTCGTCGTCTCCAACCAAACTCACCACAGTCACGGGCGCAAAGCGTGTCGCGGCACGGGCCTTGATTTCTGCATACACCCGTTCACGCGCCGGCATACCCTTGATGACGCGACGCAGGTTTTCGCGGGTCTGATCCAGCAAAGTCAGGTTGAGCTCCTGCTCAGGGAAGGCTGGGTCAGTCATGCGTTGCACCGCAAACGACATGATGCGCTCGGCGCTTTGAATGAGTTGCTCACGTCGCATGGTGCCGCGATTGGCCTCCAGCCAAGTGCGCCAGAAACGCGTCAGCTGATCGCTCATGTGACCGGGCTCAAGGCGCTGTCGATCACCCAGCATGAGATAGGCTTTAAGCGCGTTGTAGGCCTCAGTCACATTGGTGCTAGAGGCCTTGGTGTAGCCAGCCTCGACGGGCTGCTCGGCCGCAGGAGCGCTGGCCGATGCCGTCGCAGCAGCAGGGGCTGCGTCGGCAACCCGACTCAAGGGTTTCAGCTCGGCCGCATGGGCATTCACCTCAGCCAGGTAACTGGCCATGGCCTGCCCAGCTGGCTTGAGCAGCACGGCCTGCAAACCCAGGAAGTACTCTTCTCGCACGCGTGCTTCAATGGCTTCCCCTTGATACAGGCCCAAGCCCAAGGACCACGGGCGAGCATCGCGATAGCGCTGCAATTGTTCCAGTCGGTCTTGCAGAATCTCGAGCGCCTCAAGTCGCGATTGCAAATCAACCCGACCTTCCTGTACCTGCTTGGCCTTGATCAGATCGGCCTGAACGTGGGCCACCAATTGCCGGTTGCCCATGTAAGACCAGGTCCAAGCGGCCAACAATGCGCCGAGCAACACCACGCCTCCCAGGAACGTGGCGTAGCGCAAACGCAGCTTGTTGCGGCTGGTGTATTGCTGCACCAATTGCCGGTCAGCAAAGATGACCTTGGAGAACAACTCCTTGAGGAAGAAGCCACTCTTGGAGTACACCGCAGCAGCGGTACCGCTCTGCAGCTGCAAGCCAAACTGACTCGCCACGCGCTCACTGGCGCGACTGGTCGACTGCCCTTCCTGCACGGCGCTGGTGAAATAGAAGCCGCGGAAAATCGGGCGGAATTGATACGGGTTGTCTTCAAACAGCGTGGTGACAAAGGTCCGCAGGGCCGGCTTGAGCGCGGCAAACTCCAGAGGGAAGGTCAACACACCAGGAGGCAATTGCTCGCCCCGATGCAGCGACATGCGCACCACCGAGGCTTCCTTCAAGCCTTCAAACAACTCATCGAAATGACGATCGAACTGCGCCACCGAATCGGCTTTGGTGGCCACATCGTAGGGCAGCGTTGCGCCCCAGACCTTGTCACGCTCAGCACGGTCGCGGTCTTCAAAGAAGTCCACGAAGCCGGCAATCAGGTCCGCCTTGGTGAACACGATGTAGACCGGTGCAAAGACTTCCAGCTTCTCAGTGAGCTCTTGCACGCGCTGGCGCAACTTGCGCGCCAGGTCAATGGCGAACTCGGGCTTGTTGCCTGCCAGTTCGGCCACGCTCACTGCAATGATGACGCCATTGAGCGGCGCCTTGGGGCGGTTCTTCTTCAACAAAGACAAGAAGCCCAGCCATTCGCTGCGGTCTTCTTCATGCACTGAATAGCGTCCAGCCGTGTCCAGCAAGATGCCTTCGGTCGTGAAGTACCAATCGCAGTGGCGCGTGCCGCCAATGCCTTGAATGACGTGGTCGGTGTTGTCAGAGAAAGGGAACTTCAGGCCCGACATGACCACAGCCGAGCTTTTGCCCGCAGCTGGGTTGCCAATCACGGCATACCAGGGCAACTCATACAGGGCCGCAGCGCCGGAGGTTTCACCCAGCTTGGAGGTTTTGATGAGCTTGACTGCCTCGGCCATGCGCTCGCGCACCGCCTGCACTTCGTCCTTTTTGTCGGAGGCGGCGGAAGCCAAGGCGCGATCGGCGTCGGCATTGATGGCCGCTTCCAGCTCTTGCCCGGCTTTATTGGCCTGATGCCGCTTGTACAACCAGAACCCCAGCCAGATCAGGCCGAAGACCAGCAAGACCACAACCGCCCAGATCAAGCCCACTTTGAGGGCATCGGCCCCCACAAACAGGAAGGTGGCCAACGCAGCCAGCCCCAATACGGTCAAGACACGAGGGTCCAAAAGAAACTGCCAAACTCTTTGCATACTCGAATCCCACCAATCACGCCGCAACCGCATTGACCGCCGGCATGGCACTGACTGCCAAAACCACACGGTCGTGCGATGACTGCACATGCGCAGCCAGGGCATAGCCCTCGCCTTCAGAAGACCAGACTGCCGCGCAACTCAGCGCCGCAGGCAACAAGGAACGCGCCACCCCCACGTCACCCAGAGCCTCGCCAGCGCGGGCCACGTTGTGCATGGGATCCAACTCAGGCGCCACGGCCTGCAGTGCTTCAAACAACTCGGACGTGCGACTGGCTCGGTGATCGGCATCGGCCACAATCGTCAGCGCAGGCGATGCCACCAGTTGGGACACACCCATGACCTGGCTCATGGCATCACTCAGCACTGCCGCGCCCACACGCCCCAGCGCGTCAGCCGACTTGTCTCGTCGCAAATGAACCGGCCGGGACAAACGCAAGGGTGGCACATCCAATTTGGCGACATCCATGCGCGCAGCCAACGCAGAGCTGGCCAGCAGCAAGCCAGCAGCAGCTTCACCTGGGATACGCCCGACTTGGTGCTGCGAGGTAAACAGCTCGCCAATGGACTGCCAACGCTCGACGGTGTCCTCGTCAAGGGCGCTGTCCACTGCCAAAATGAGCATGGCTTCAGCTTGGCCGCCCCGGGCCCAACGACGAACATGGTCGTCGTACTCGATCCACCAATGTTCTGGCGTTTCGGGGGGGATGACCAGCCACTGTGGTGCAGCAATGCCTTGCGATTCGAGTTGCTCGATCAGATTCGCCAAACGCCCACGCAAAGAGACCACCAACCAATCCTGGTCAGCGACCGGCCAAGCGGCAGGCATCAACACGCGGACACTCCATTGAACGGGGCTGATTTCAGCGCGATCACCCCGACTACCCTTATGCGCAACTCCAGATAGGTGGGCCTTGCCGCCATCGTCCCAAACAAAGGGGGAGGCGCTGACATCATCCGCAGACGGCTGAGAGCCCACTTGCTCCGCCACCGACAACCAAGTCTCGGCCAACTGATCGCAAGGTGCTTGCAGCAGGGCCCAAGCACGACGTGCGGCCATGCCGGGACCGGCTTCCGTCGACTCAGCTGCATCGCTGTCCGAATCGACTTCCAATTCAGGCACCCGCGCGGAGAAAACCGGCAAGCCATCCAGGTCTTGCAAATGCGAATCCAGATCAGGGCGCGTCCCACCCGACAGCAGTTCGGTCCAGGTGGACAAAGCATCGGCGCCCGCTCGTGTATGCACGGCGGCTCCTAACACCACGGTATGGGCCTGCCGCAGATCCGCGTCAGAGGTAGCAGCCAAGGGCGAGTCCGCACTGCCACTCAGGGCCCCCGTCTGAGGAGTGCGCCCAGCCCGTTCGCGCAGCTTCTTCAGACCCCACAGCATCACCACCCATCCCAGCACCAAGGCAGTGGGCAGGGCCAGCAAGTACGCCACGATGTCGAACAAATCGACGTCGCGCGCGGTTTGCTGCCAGTGCCAAAGGGTGAACAACCACACCATGGCGCCCACCACAAACCACAACAGGAGGATTTTCAAAAATCGGGTCATGCCTGAACTGCTTGCTCAACACCGACACCAGGCGCCTAGGCCGGTGCCTGGATTCACTGTCCGGTGGACACCGCCTGGGCGGCGATCAAAGTGGCCCCACAGGAACACTTATCGCCATGCCGCGCAGCGGGCTTGCCATCGATGATCATGGTCGGATCACCGCTGACGATGACCGAACTGCCGTGGTACTTGATAGGGCAAGACACTTGGTCGCCCACGCGGGCAATGCGTTTGCCATTGGTGTCGGTCACGCCCGATGCTTCGATCACGGTGCCCCCGTGATCGGTGCTGTCACCCAATACGATGAACGGACGTCCCATGGCGCCGCAACTCCCTGATGTGTTTTGATCGTTTTTATCTTGCGCGGGTTATCCCGACGCGGGGCGGAGTCTAACGGGACGCGATCGCAGACTGTTACCGTCTGTGTCAAACCCAAGGCTTAGCGCGCTGGCTGTTTCGCTCCAGGACGACGCCATTCGACGTGCCCCAGATCGAGCATTTGCCAACGCCCTCCCCAGGTCAGCCCAATTTGCTCGGCCACCTGACCAAACAGCTCATAACCTCGCATGGCCCAGGGGTCACGCTCCGAAATCACCAGCTTGCCAGCACGCATGAACGCGCAGTCAGCCGCCAGCCCATACTGGTGATAGCTTTGCCACGCTTTGGCTTGGGTCACGTGCCCTCCTTTGGCCGCGAGCATGTTTTGCCGCTCCGGACTGCGATAGCCTTCCAGCAAGGCCATGTCGTAGCCATGCTCTTCGCGCATGATCTTGAATGCCATCAACAAGCGCTGAACGAACGCTTCGTCCATCTGATCCCAACGGCGGTCGGCGGTGGAAAGCATAGGGCGCACTTGCTCGACTTCGGCTGTGGCGAACACATCGGGTGGCAGCGGTGGAGGCGGCACCAAATGTTCACCTTTAAGCAGCTGCGCAATTTGATGATTGCCTGGCTCGATGCGATCATCAAAGGCATCCAGATCTCGCCCCTGATAAAACGCCCACCACCAGGTCAGGCCAGCTGGAACCAGGAGCAGCGCCGAGATCAAGGCCACCCAGCGCCATTGGTCACGGGCTTGCCGCCCCCAGCCTGACGCCGTTTCTGCCGTCCCCCAAGCGAGTGCCTGACCTTTCTGGTGCGCCTTGTCAGACCAGTGCTGCTGTGTTCGGCGCGCCCCAGCCCATTTGCCGCGAACGCCTGCCAACAAAGCTTGGCGCCAGTGGGGAAACACCGCCAAAGCCAATGCGCCCACACCCAGCAAGAACACCAACCAGATCCACGCAATCACTTTTGATCCTGTAACGATTGATTGCAATCCCGATGACGCAAGCGACTTGGGAACGAATTGACTCCGTAGAATGCGCCGACTTGCACACACATACAAAAATTGGATTGAGGGAGTACGACCGTGAGCCACGACCAGGGCCGCCCGAGTTTGTTTGCGGGCATGGAGGATGGCGCTGATCCAGGGTCAGACACCCAGCGGGTGCGGATTCTATCGACGCTAGAGTCCACACGGCGCTCGCAGCGCCCCGCACGTAAGGGGCCCTCAGCCAAACGAGGACGCCAAGGTCCCAGTCGCTTGCTCATGGTCTTGATGGGCTTGGGCGCCATCACGCTGCTGGCTGGTTTTGTCATGACCGTGGTGAACCAAAAGCCCCCTGCCCGCCTGCAGGCGGAACACGGCTTGGCATCGGTTGCTCCTACTGCGGCTTCAGCAGTTGCCCCGGCTATTGCGGTCGCGGTAGCCCCCGCTGTAGCACCTGAGTCGGCCGCATCGGTGGCCTCGGCCAGCGATTCATCCAGCCCCCCCGCAACACCCGCACCTGAGGGGGCAGCGTTGACCTCGGCCAGCAGCGCAGCGCCCGCACCGAGAGATCCGTTGGCAGCCTTGGCAACCGCCGCCCTGGCTGCCGCACCTGCACCCACTCCCATTTCGGCGTCCAGCGCACAAGCAGCGGCACCCAGCACCTCCAGCCCAGCCAAACCGAGAACACAACCCGCTCGCGCTGCGACACAAGCCAAGGCTCCTCGCCCCACACGCAACGACCGCGACGTTCAGCTCATCGAAGCCGTGATGTCGCACGCCAGTTCTCGCCCCACCCCTGCCCCGACACGCCCCTGACCTCTTGTTACCCCTGGTTGCGTAATACCCCAACATGGGTGCCTGCGCCAAAGGTGTCAGCCGTCAAAATCGGCTGATTCATTCATAAAGACATTCAGGGATACTCGGCATGAGTTTGGCCTCCATGGCGCTATCGGGCGCCTCTTCGGCATTGTCGTCCGCCAAAGATCTGGCTCTGAACAAGCTGCAATCGGCGCTGCACCAATTGCTTGGCAATCTGGTTGACCAGTGGCGCACCGATCAGCGCCTCTACACCCTGGAGTCCACCAGCGCAGAGCGCCCCCTGCCTGCCGATTTGATGGTCGAAAGCTTTGTGCTGACCGATGGCGTTTCGCAGCCCTTCTCGCTGCACATTCAGGCGCTGGTGTTGAACGCCAAAGTCGAGCTCAAACAACTCTACGCTCGCCCCATTACCCTGGTGACCGTGCTGGCTGATGGCAACACCCATCGCCGCAGCGGTTATGTCACCGAAGCCCAATCGCTGGACAGCGACGGCGGCCTGGCCCGCAAGTCACTTCTGGTTCAACCCTGGATGGCCCTGCTGGGCCACACTCGCAACAACCGGGTCTGGCAAGAACGCAGCACAATTGAGATTGTGGAAGACGTGTTTGCCGACCATGCAGGCATTGCGGCCTGGCGGTGGGACGACGATGTGCCCCAGCATGTGGCCAACGGCTTGCACGGCCCCACAGGTGGCGCACGCAAGTATTGCGTTCAATACCGCGAATCAGACCTGGACTTTGTGCAACGCCTGCTGGCCGAAGAAGGCCTGAACTGGCGCGTGGAAGAAGACGCGGCCGCACCGGGCGGGCACACTGTTGTCATCTTTGCCACCAGCCTGAGCCAGCCTCAAGACCCCACCAGCGGCACCGCCCTGGGCGGCAAAGGCATCCGCTTCCATCGCAGCAGCAGCCAGGAAGTGCAAGACAGCATTCAAGCTCTGGGGGCGTGGCGGCAACTAGGCCAAGCCGGGGGATCGATGGGCACCACCGTGCTGGGATGGGACTATGAATCTAACCGCGCCATCGTGGCCGATGTGCCCACCGACCACCAGTGGGGCGGCAAGGAAG